>OBXW01000066.1_pt1 | contig 124639 bp, 112 predicted proteins | sample 1495431 | NCBI WGS metagenome assembly OBXW01 (sample SAMEA2580166, study PRJEB22360) | human gut metagenome | biome: human gut; feature: human-associated habitat; material: faeces | place: Denmark | collected 2008/2010 | reverse complement strand
CAACTAATTCGCAATGAAGTAGTTGCCTTAAATTTTATTATTTTAGGAATATCCCCGAGTATAATATGTTAATTTTGTTTGTTTTGTTTGTTGTGCACTCTTGTCAGGCGTGATCAGAGTGCACTTCTATTTATGCGCTTCTCTATTCTCCCACTTTTCTCTAAACTCCCACAATTGCTCTATAGTAGGATGAAAAGTCGGGTTTTCCCAATTTCTGGAAATCATTGCAATTAATGTTTCCAGATAATGTTTCCCATCAATAATTGTTGTACACTTATTGATCTTAAATCTCTCTGTCGGATAATTATTAGTTTCAACCATTTTTTTTGCCCAATCCAGCAATTCCTGAACGGACTCATTATCATAAGTATGCTGTTCCATATCACACATTTTTCTACAAAGATACAAAGTTTATTATAAAATTATGAGAACAAAATCAAGATTTCTTATGTTTATCATAAATAGGAACAAACTTAAAATAGAATATCTTATGATTTATAACTTTTTATTTCCAACAAAACCCAACACAACAAAAACCTCTTTGTTGCTACTAGCAGTCCGGATAATCTTCGGAGTATTATTGATGAATCACGGAATACAAAAATGGAGTAACTTTCAAGAATTATCTGCCGTTTTTCCGGACCCACTGGGATTAGGCAGCCCCATTTCTCTCGGGTTAGCCATTTTCGGCGAATTGGTATGCTCAATGGCATTTATCGTCGGCTTTTTATATCGTTTGGCAATGATTCCGATGGCTTTCACAATGATAGTGGCATTTTTTATCGTTCATGCCAATGATGCATTTACAGTCAAAGAGTTGGCTTTTATTTACTTAATTGTGTTTATAATCATGTATATCGCCGGACCTGGCAAATTCTCCATCGATCATATCATCGGAAATGAAATGGCACGCCGAAAATTAAAATCATAAAAAACAGGGATTATAACCTAAATAAACAAAAAAGTATTATATTTGCAGGTACACAAAAGAAAAAATATAAATATTTTTTATTAACTAAAAACTTTCTGACATGAAAAGAAACAAAATGTTTTTGGTTGCGGCAGTACTCAGCGGCAGCCTATTATTTAGTTCCTGTGTAGGTTCATTCGGCTTATTTAACCGCCTGACAACTTGGAATCAGTCTCTTGGTAACAAATTTGTAAATGAACTTGTGTTTTTAGCCTTCAACATTGTACCGGTCTATGGTGTAGCTTACCTTGCCGATGCTTTAGTAATCAACTCTATTGAATTCTGGAGTGGTTCCAATCCTATGGCTAATGTAGGTGACGTAAAGAAAGTTAAAGGAGAAAACGGTAACTATATGGTAAAAACGCTGGAGAACGGCTACTCTATCACTAAAGAAGGAGAAACTGCTTCTATGGATCTGATTTACGACAAAGAAGCCAATACATGGAACGTTGTTGCAAACGGTGAAAGTGCTGAACTTGTAAAAATGAATAATGACGGTACTGCTGACTTGTTCTTGCCGAACGGTGAGAAAATGAATGTAACTCTGGATGCTCAAGGTATGATGGCAGCTCGCCAAGCTACTACAAGCAATCTCATGTTTGCAGCCCGTTAACATAACGACCCAAGAATATATAATAAAGGAGATGGAACTGAACTCGACTTTGTTTCATCTCCTTTTTTCATCCTCATTACCACTATAATATTATCTCCAATCATATAAATTTAATGTTATGAATAAACTGCATATACACATCCTATCCATATTCTCATTCATCTGCTTATCTTGTCAGCAACAAACACCCCAAAACCAAATAGAGCAAGCAGCCGTAGACTTTTGCGAAGCCTTTTATAACTTCAATTATCCAGTTGCCGAAGAGTGGAGCACTCCTTCTTCCCTATCCTATCTTAGCTTTTTAGCCTCCAATATACAGCAGAAGCATATAGAACAATTAAAAGCACAGGGAGCAGCCAAAATATCTGTCGTTTCCAGCGAAATAGATGCTAATTCCGAAAGGGCAACGGTCGTTTGCGAAATAAAAAATGCGCATATCATAAGTCCCATCAGTGGGGAAATGCAACAAATAAGTGTTCTGCGAGACACACTTGAACTAATGAGGGAACGCAATAAATGGCTAATCAGAATGGATATCCCACGGCAAAATGGAAAGCGAAATCACGACTAAACTTAGGATGAATAATAGGGAAATGCTCTTTCTTTGTTTCAAAAGCCGGATTAACCGCTTTCATACCTCCGTCAAAACGAAGAATAAAGAAATCCAGGTCAAGCCGTAAACCTAAGCCATAAGCAACCGCTATTTGCTTATAGAATTTGTCGAACTTAAAAACACCCCCGGGCTGATTTGCATAGTTACGGATCGTCCAGATATTACCTGCATCCACAAATACGGCTCCTTGAAATTTCCAAAACAGTTTACTCCGATATTCAATACTCGCATCCAGTTTAATATCTCCCGATTGGTCCAACAGATTTCCATTTCCGGAGAAAGAACCCGGTCCTAAATCACGCACGGCCCATCCACGTACGCTATTAGCCCCTCCGGAAAAACATTGTTTCTCAAACGGAATCGTTTTTGCATTCCCATAGGGTACTGCAATTCCCAAACCGACGTGAAACGCGAATGAGTTACGGTGGTCAATCCGTATATTCTTTGCGAAATCAAATTCACCTTTCAGATATTGGGCATAGGGAATTCCTAGAATGGCATACTCACCATTATCATTCTTCCGGATATTGGCAACTTTGGACAAGGCATACAATATATTTCCCGCAGACTCAAAATTAAAGCGGATAGAATATGAATTAGAAGCAATAGTATTATTGACGATAGACCCACCTACACTATTATAATTGTAACTATATCCCATATTTACAATCAAGCGGTCTTGATAATTATATTGGAATATATGATTTTGCCCTTTATTGATATAATCTTCTCTGAATCTGTCTGAAATACGCGGCAAATAGAGAAAACCAATATTAATCAAATCGATACGATGTTGAATTTTCTGGCGTTGTGTCCATTTGTAACTCCAGTTGGCAGATGCCATCGTCCGCAGAAACTCCGGCCGTAACTGATAATTATACTGCAACCCGAACTCAGTGGTAGCCCTGATTCTACGTTTAAAGTCAGAAGAAAGAAAGGGAAACAAGAAATTAGGAAAATTAATGCTCGTCTCTACCCCGTATTCGGTATAGTTGTTATTCGAATAGCCTGCCTGAAGTCCGGAGATCACCTCGTATGCCCCACGAAACTTTATCATAAAAGTCTCCGAACCACGAAATAGATTCCTATTCTGAAAAGCGACTGAAGCAGCCGCCCCCAAGTCTCCGGCGGAATTCGTTCCTTCCACCTCAAAAGACACAGACTTATGCTTGCTTTTTGTCAGCATTACATAGCAATCGAGCATTGTCGAATCTCCTAACTGAGTCTCAAAGAAACGGATATTAGTATATTTCAACGCCGACAAACGCCCAAAGCTGGAGTATGTTTGCTGCACATCGCGTTCATTATACAAATCTCCGGGAATAAAACGAAGGTTATCCGTCAATACTTTGGGACGCAAATAAAGTTTATCTTTATAGAAAATAGGATATCCTTTATAATGAATAGAGTCGTTGATTTCCACACTGCTCAATGCCGAAGATTGCAGGACATCATAATCAGTGATAAAATTAATCTTATTGATCCAATATTGTTGATGTGCTCGTGCCGAATCATTCGTATGTGCCTTGTAAGACCGCAAAAACTGAGTCAAATCGACCTTATAGGTATTACGGACAGTATCGGCAGTATAGCCTATATAGTCCTTATTAAATTTATAATAACCGTTTTGCAACAATTTATCCGTGATACGTTGCCTGTCCGCATCCAATACATTTACATCAAAATACATTCCTTGTTTCAACAGACTCCTGGCAGAATCCTGCTTGAGAAGCGCTTCTATTTTAGGATCGGATATATTATATTTAATGGACTGAACAACATACGGCTTTCCCGCAGTCACGTCATAGTATAATTTTATCTTCTTCTTTTTTATCCTTGTCGAACGTTTCACAGTAGCTGCCATATATCCCATATTATGCACAGCCTTCGTGATTTCCTCTTCAGAACGCAATGCTTCATCCTCATTATATATCACGGGAGCATCACCTATTCTCCGTAAAAATTTATTTCCCCACTTAGTAGAATCACGTCCGGAAAGATTGTAAACGTAAAGTTGGGTCTTTATCAGACTAAACCACTTGGCATTAGGATTCTGACGAACATACATTTTCAATGAAGAAGGGCGGATACTTTTCTCATCCGTACGAATTTTGACTTCATCCAACAGATATGAACCATCCGGCACAAACTTGGTGGCAGTGCACGAAGCAAGTGATAAGACAGCGACAGAAGCAAACAAACAAAGAAAATCTCTCCTCATACGGTTCTTACATCGATAGCATAAAAAAAGTGATTACAAAGATAAATTATATTTTCCGATAGGGAAAATAATTTAAGAAAAAGAGAGGAAAAGTAAAGGCAGATTGGAAATATCTTTATAGCTTTGCAAAAGAATATCAAATCTATGGCACCACTTAGTAAGAATAAAATAAAGTATATACACTCGCTGGAACAAAAGAAAATACGTAAAGAAGAACGAGTATTTCTAGCTGAGGGCCCAAAGCTGGTAGGCGATTTACTCGAATATTTTCCTTGCCGTTTTCTGGCCGCAACCTCATTATGGCTTCAGAGTCATCCGAATATATATGCGGGCGAGATAGCAGAAGTCTCTCAAGAGGAACTCTCACGGGCAAGTCTTTTAAAAACACCCCAACAGGTACTTGCAATCTTGGAGCAACCGCAATATACGCTAACTCCGGATATTGCCCGTCACTCCCTTTGTCTAGCATTAGACGATGTTCAGGATCCCGGAAATCTGGGAACGATTATTCGTTTGGCCGATTGGTTCGGGATTGAAGACATTATTTGCTCACAGAACACAGTAGACGTTTATAACCCCAAGACAGTACAAGCCACTATGGGTGGAATTGCCCGAGTAAGGGTACATTACACTTCTCTTCCGGATTTTATCCGTTCACAAGGCAAAGAGATACCCGTGTTCGGTACTTTTTTGGATGGACAAAATATGTATGAACAACCATTAGCCGCTAATGGATTGATTGTGATGGGAAATGAAGGAAACGGCATAGGGAAAGAAGTGGAAGCGTTAATCAATAGAAAACTGTATATTCCCAATTATCCACAAGGCCAGGAAACATCCGAGTCGCTCAATGTAGCCATTGCTACCGCAGTAATCTGTGCCGAGTTCCGTCGACAGGCCGCATGGAAGTAAAATCAAAGGGATAAAACAAATAAGGAAACAATACTTCTCCACTCTTCCGGGATGTATCAAGAAAGTCGTTCAAAGTACAAGAAGACGCAACTATAAGAACAGGAAGATTCTGTTGAAATACCGGGATGTTTTTAACAACCATCCCGGTATTTCTTATTTCTTCCATCTGATGTACAGACAACAAAACAATTAGCCCCGGCAGCCATTCAACGGACTCCACTTCTTCATTCAGTGGAAATATATTTTGAGCAACTCCTTCATCGCTTATCTCCACTACCTGTTGCTTTACGAATCCGACACCGGGTATCAGTAAATAATGAGAAGCAAAACGTTTCATCATAACTAACGTGTTTGACGTCTTTGCTGCTGACGCCTACGTTGATTCATCTGGCGTTCCTTGCGCTGTTCCATTCTTTCCTGCTGGATATGTTGTTCCACTTCGATCTGCTCCGGCTTCTTCTCACGATGTGTTCCCGTACGGCGGCGGTTCATTTCTTCCGGTGTCAATCGTTGAACATCTTCTTTACCCTTCTCCTTCTCCACTACTTTCTTCAAAGAATCAGCCTTATGATCGGAGAGTTTCTTCAAAGAATCAGCTTCCAAAGCTTTTATCTTATTCAGTGAATCACGGACAGCAAAAGCAAGTGTATCCGTACAATGATAACGGGTCATGCTAAAGCAATCGACCAACAATGCCCCTGCTTTTTCCTGTCTTTCCAACGGATAATAAATGAAGCCTTTTATCTCTTTCATCTGTCCCAATGTATCTGCAAAAAGACGGATTTTCTGAACACCGGGTTCGGTCACTATTGTCCAATGACTAACTGTATCTTTCTCGTAAATCACCTGCATTGCCATAGTGACAGTTCTTAAAGAATCGGCCAACATCGGTTCCAGAAAACGATACCGCACTTCCCACACCAACGTATCCCGATCTTTATAGTTAGAGTCAGTCGGCAAGGTAAACACATATTGATTGTTCATCATCTCACCTGTGAGGCGCACCATACGCTGCCACGGCCATACATCAATACTGTCTCCTTGTTTGGTTGTTTTCGGTTTCTTATCACGCTTGGCTATCAGATCGCCAACAAGTTCCTGCTCATTTTTCAAACGTACCTTTACCTTCTCATAAACTTTCGACAACACTTCTGTGTTACGTGTGTACCACACCATAGAGGAATCAAACACAGCCTGCGTAGTTCCGTGTTTCCGAAAGACGGCATCAAGATACAACGCTTTCTTATAGTTCTCGCTATAAGGAAGGTTATCCCCCATAGACTTTGCCAGATGGTAATCGTATAACAAATTCTCCATCTCTGATTCAGGGATTACCCCACCGGGTCTTTTCACTTTACACCCGGCTACCGCAAAAACCACTATGCAGACAAGACACAGATGAAACCGAAACTTATTATTCATGATTCACACTTTTCTTTTCTTCCTTATCCAACGAATGATATGACTCATTCAGATATTTACTATAAAAAAGCAATAAAGCAATGATACCACAGCTAATAGCAGCATCAGCAAAATTAAAGATCGGACTAAAGAATATAAAATGCTCGCCACCCACAAACGGCATCCAAGCAGGCCAGTTCGTATCTATAATCGGGAAGTAGAACATATCCACAACTTTACCGTAGAACCAGGTAGAATATCCTCCTCCTTCGGGCATAAAGCTCGCAATCTGCGAATGTGTGCTTTCATTGAAGATCACTCCATAAAAGACACTATCTATAATATTACCCAAAGCACCGGTCAAAATCAAAGCCACACAAACAATATAGCCTGTTTTGAATCCTTTTTTTATTATCTTGTAGAGATACCACCCTATCAACGCTACCGCAACAATACGGAAAGTGGTCAGGAACAACTTCCCAAAAATCTCCATACCGAAAGCCATTCCATTGTTTTCGGTGAAATAGATATAAAACCAATCCGTCACACGTATGCTTTCATGCCAATACATATGAGTTTTAATCCAGATTTTAATGATCTGGTCAATAATCAATACGGAAAAGATAACGAGCAGAGCGATTCTCCCTTTCGTGAATAGTTTCTTCATGTGTTCATTATAAATTAAACATAACGAGCTACAAGTGCCGTGCGTAAACTTTGCGCAGCTACTTGTAGCTCGTCACTCGTAGCTTGTGTAGCTATCTATTATTTTTTACCGCTGTTTTTTGCTTCAATGCTTAATGTAGCATGAGGAACAGCACGCAGACGTTCTGCCGGAATCAACTTTCCTGTTTCACGACAGATACCATACGTCTTATTCTCAATACGTACCAAAGCTGCCTGCAATCCTTGTATGAACTTCAACTGACGCTGTGCCAGACGGGTTGTTTCTTCTTTGGATAGCGTATTCGCACCTTCTTCCAACACTTTATAGGTAGGAGACGTATCATCGGTATCATTACCGTCCAATCCCATCAAACTCTTCTTCAACTGTTCATAGTCACGTTGGGCCAATTCCAGTTTCTCCATAATAATGGCACGGAATTCTTCGAGTTCCGCATCTGAGTATCTAGTCTTTTCTGCCATAATCTTACAATTTTAAAAGGTTAATCAATATAGTATTAGTCTTTTATCACATTCACGAACAGTGAAAAATCGTCAAAGTTAAGCTCTATACCGTCTTTCACTTCATCTACAAGTCCTAAAGATGTGCCTAAAACTTGGTTACAAATATAAGTATTATATTCTTTTACCGCATCATCTGTTTGCGTATTTTTCGAGATTGTTATTTTTATTTTGTCTGTAATCTCGAAACCGCTTGATTTTCGTATATTTTGAATACGATTTACCAATTCACGGGCAATACCCTCCCGGCGCAACTCTTCGGTAACGGTTACTTCAAGCGCAACGGTCAGCTTACCTTCATTGGCAACCAGCCATCCCGGAATATCCTCACTGAAGATTTCCACATCCGCTGCTTCAATAACAGCTTCCGCTCCATCCAGGTTCAGCACATATTTTCCATTCTTTTCCAGCTCGGCGATAGCTTCCTGCGACATTCCGGCAACAGCAGCAGCCACTGCTTTCATTTGTTTTCCAAACTTCGGACCCAATTTCTTAAAGTCGCATTTCACCTTCTTTACCAATACACCAGCAGCACCATCTACAAATTTAACTTCCTTGACATTAACTTCATTCATTATCAAGTTCTTCACCGCTTCGATATGGGCTTTCTGTTCTTCATCTACCACCGGAACCATGATACATTGCAGAGGTTGGCGCACTTTGATATTCACTTTACGACGTAATGCCAATACCATAGACGTTACATCCTGCGCCATTTTCATACGGGCTTCCAGTTCTTTATCTATGCTATTTTCCTGGTATTCCGGGAATTTAGCCAAATGGACAGACACAACATTATCACGTCCTGTCGCTGTAATCAAGTCTGTGTACAACCTGTCGGCATAGAACGGAGCTATCGGCGACATCAATTTAGCCACTGTCTCAAGACATATATACAATGTCTGGTATGCAGACAGTTTATCTTGTGTAAATTCACCACCCCAGAAACGTTTACGATTCAGACGAACGTACCAATTGGACAAATTATCATTCACAAAGTCGGAAATCAAACGTCCAGCCTTTGTCGGCTCATATTCATTATAACAGGTATCTACCTCTTTTATCAACGTGTTCAACACAGACAGAATCCAACGGTCGATTTCCGGACGTTCCGCCATCGGCACATCCGCTTCCTTATATTCAAATCCGTCAACATTGGCATAAAGCGCAAAGAACGAATAGGTATTATATAAAGTACCGAAGAATTTACGGCGGACTTCTTCTATTCCATCTACATCGAATTTCAAGTTATCCCACGGAGACGAGTTGGTAATCATATACCAGCGCAACGGGTCAGAACCATATTTCTCAATTGTACTAAACGGATCGACAGCATTACCCAAACGTTTGGACATCTTGTTACCGTTCTTATCCAACACTAATCCGTTAGAAATTACCGCTTTATAAGATACACTGTCGAATACCATAGTGGCAATCGCATGCAATGTGAAGAACCATCCGCGTGTCTGATCCACTCCTTCTGCAATGAAATCGGCAGGATATGCCTGACGGCTATCCAACAGTTCCTTGTTTTCAAACGGATAATGGATCTGTGCGTATGGCATTGAACCAGAATCGAACCAAACATCTATCAAGTCCATTTCACGCTTCATCGGCTTACCGTCTTTAGAAACCAGAATAATGTCATCCACGTACGGGCGGTGAAGGTCAATCTTGTCATAGTTCTGCTCCGTATATTCACCCGGAACAAATCCCTTATCCTTATACGGGTTCGACTGCATGAATCCGGCAGCCACCGATTTTTCTATTTCATTATAAAGTTCCTCTACGGATTCAATACACTTTTCGTCCGTATTATCTTCCGTGCGCCAGATAGGAAGCGGAGTTCCCCAATAACGCGAACGGCTTAAGTTCCAGTCATTCAAGTTCTCCAGCCATTTACCGAAGCGTCCTGTTCCGGTAGACTCCGGTTTCCAGTTGATAGTCTTGTTCAACTCCATCATACGCTCCTTGCAAGCTGTAGAACGGATAAACCAGCTATCCAACGGATAATAAAGTACTGGTTTGTCTGTACGCCAACAGTGCGGATAGTTATGGACGTGCTTTTCTATTTTGAAAGCTTGCTTACCAGCCTTCATCATCATGCAAAGAGCAATATCCAAAGATTCGGCAGCCTGAGCAGCCTTCTCATCATATTTTCCGTCCACCGTAAACTGCGGGTCATAAGCATTCTTCACCCATGCGCCTTGATATTCCTTATATTCATCTACATCCACGCATTCCTTGACGAATCTTTCATCCAATTCATCCAACAAATAGAACTTACCGGTAAGATCTACCATCGGGCGGGTTTCACCTTTCTTATTTATCATGAACAATGACGGAATACCTGCCGCACGTGCCACATTCGCATCATCCGCACCAAAAGTCGGTGCAATGTGCACGATACCCGTACCGTCTTCTGTCGTCACATAATCCCCTTGAATAACCCGGAAGCCTTTATCACTGACTTTCCACATTCCATCTTCGGAAACCTCTATCGGTTTCACCCAAGGAATGAGTTGTTCATATTCCATGCCCACCAGTTCCGTACCTTTATATTCGGCCACTACCTTGAACGGAACCAGCTTATCTCCCGGTTTGTAATCTTCCAGATTCAGGTCCGCAGCTTTCGGATTAAAGTGAGTATTTAACAACGCCTTAGCCAAAACAACCGTAATCGGTTCTCCATTATATGCATTGTATGACTGTACAACCACATAATCAAATTTCGGGCCGACACAGAGTGCCGTGTTTGAAGGCAATGTCCATGGAGTGGTGGTCCAAGCGAGGAAATAAGGAGTTCCCCATCCGGTCATTTCCGGTTTCGGGTTCTTTATCTTGAATTGGGCAACCATCGTCGTATCCTTCACATCCCGGTAACATCCCGGCTGGTTCAGCTCATGAGAGCTCAGTCCCGTTCCTGCTGCCGGAGAATACGGCTGGATGGTATATCCTTTATACAACAATCCTTTCTTATATAATTGCTTTAACAGCCACCAAAGGGTTTCAATATAACGGTTGTCATACGTGATATAGGGATGTTTCATATCCACCCAATATCCCATCTTATGAGTCAAGTCCTCCCATTCTTTAGTAAACTTCATCACATCCTTGCGACAAGCAGCATTATATTCGGCTACGGAGATTTTCTTGCCGATGTCCTCCTTTGTGATACCCAACGCCTTTTCTACACCCAATTCTACAGGCAGTCCATGCGTATCCCATCCGGCTTTACGCTTTACCTGATACCCTTTCATCGTTTTGTAACGGCAGAAAATATCCTTAATCGTACGGGCCATTACATGGTGAATACCCGGCATACCATTAGCCGAGGGAGGTCCTTCAAAAAAAACGAACGAAGGACAGCCATCACGTTCTGTCATACTCTTGGCGAAAACCTGGTTTTCGTCCCATTTCTTCAGCACATCTTTGTTCACCTGTGAAAGGTCAAACTGCGAATACTCAGTAAATCTCTTACCCATAGCTATATCTACGATTTTACTATTTACAATTTACACTTTGAGGGGTATCCCCGTTTTTAAGGGTGCAAATTTACAAAAACATTTGTTTAGTTGAGCAAAAAGCAAAGACTTTTAATCGGAATCCTATAAAGTTAACGATTTAAACTGCCTGTGACCTAAACAAAACAGCCCTATCCTTGTTCTACTGAAAAACCTAAAAGCACTTATCTTATGAATTACGGTATTAGTATTTTATTCAGAGCAATCCCTTTGGTGATGGCACTCTTTTGCTTCGGATACGGAGCATTCATTTACGGTTACGGAGATGCAGGAGGTCGCGTTGTGGCAGGCCCCGTCGTTTTTTCACTAGGCATGATATGTATTGCGCTGTTCTGTACGGCGGCTACCATTATCCGGCAAATCATACATACTTATAACCGAGCCGCAAAATATGGATTGCCGATCCTTGGTTATCTGGCAGCTATTGCGACAATCATCACAGGAATATGCATCTTCAGTGGAGCTGATTCTCCTTCAGCATTCGTTGCCGGTCATGTAATAACCGGTGTCGGATTTATTACAGGCTGCGTAGCCACTGCCGCCACCTCTTCCACCCGCTTTTCTTTTATTCCCGGAAACTCTAAAAGCACAGGGCATGAAGTTCCGAAAGGAGCTTTTTCCTTTGGTGAAGAACGTACGATGGAAGCCGTTGTAATCACCATATCTTTGGTTGCATGGATATGGGCATTTGTTTTATTAGCCAACAGCCACGTTCATCCGGCTTACTTTGTGGCAGGTCATGTAATGGTAGGCCTTGCATGTATTTGTACCAGCCTGATTGCGTTAGTAGCTACTATAGCCCGACAGATACGTAATGTATATTCGGAAAAAGAACGTTCACAATGGCCGAAGTTAGTGTTACTGATGGGATCTCTTTCCTTCATTTGGGGGCTTTTTGTAATTTTCGCGGACTCAGGAAGTACAAACGGTACTACAGGCTATATCATGCTTGGGCTTGGTTTAGTATGTTACAGTATCTCCAGTAAAGTAATCCTCCTGGCAAAAATATGGAGACATGAATTCAAATTAGCCAACCGCATTCCTTTGATTCCGGTACTGACTGCATTGGCTTGCTTATTCTTGGCTGCATTTGTATTTGAACTTGCCACAGTACATTCGGATTATTTCATTCCCGCCCGCGTCTTATCAGGACTGGGAGCTATCTGTTTTACCTTATTCTCCATCGTCAGTATCCTCGAAAGCGGTACTTCCGGGAAGGAGTAAAACGGGAATAAATCAAAACTCTTTTGCCACAGATTACACGAACCTTCACAGATTGAAGATTAAAGGATTCATTCTTAATAGAAATAATCCAATAGGAATAATCTGTGCCAATCCGTGTAATCTGTGGTGAATTTTGAGCCACTGTCTTATTTTTTTAGTCTTACTTCATAAACATCACTTCTGCGATCTTTCAGATTACGTACGCTACCATAAGTATGCAGTTCATTCAATAAATCCAGATCCACATCCGAAACAAGAATCATCTCGGTATTAGGAGTCGCTTCCGCTCTCTTTCCGTCAGTCGGGAAAGCAAAGTCGCAGGGAGTGAAGACACCGGACTGGGCATATTGAATATCCATATTATGTACACGAGGAAGATTCCCCACACTTCCCGCAATAACTACAAAACATTCATTTTCAATAGCGCGTGCCTGCGCACATACCCGGACACGGGAATAAGCATTCTGCGTATCGGTCAGGAAAGGCACAAATAATATCTGCATCCCTTGATCCGCCATCAAACGGGATAGCTCGGGAAACTCTACATCATAACAAATTAAAACTCCGATTTTAGCGCAATCGGTATCAAATGTCTGCAACAACTTACCGCCACTCAACCCCCAACTCTTGATTTCATCCGGAGTGACATGCATTTTTTCATACATTTCGTATGTACCGTCCCGACGACAAAGGAATCCTACATTGTATAAAAGTCCGTCTTCTTTGACATATGGCATACTTCCGGTAATAATATTGATATTATAACTGATTGCCAGATTGATAAATCTGTCGCGAATTTCCTCTGTGTACTTCGCAAGCCCACGAATGGCCTGAGATTCTCCTTTATCATTATACTTCGACATCAAAGGAGCATTGAAATACTCCGGGAAAAGGACAAAATCACTTTTATAATCCGATACTGCGTCCACGAAAAACTCTACTTGCTCAAACAAATCATCCAATGTCTTATAACTACGCATCTGCCACTGCACCAAGCCTACACGGACTGTTGTTTTCGGATTAATATATTCCTGCGTAGGTGGCTGATAATAAATATTATCCCATTGCAACAAACAAGCATAATGTTTCGATTCTTCGTCATTAGGAAGATAATTGGTCATAACTTTACGGACATGAAAATCATTTGACAACTGAAAAGTTAGAACCGGATCATAGATTTCGCGCTGACGCACACGTTCGATGTATTCTTTCGGACGCATCTTATCAGCATATTTATGATAATTGGGGATACGTCCACCAAACATAATAGCTTTCAGATTCAATGTTTCGCAAAGTTCTTTACGGTATTCATACATACGACGTGCCAGACGCAAACCACGATAACCCGGATGAATAAACACTTCAATACCGTAGAGGATATTTCCTTTAGGATTATGCGTGTTGAATGTTTCCTTGCCTGTCACTTGCGCATACGTATGGTCATTCTTCACTTTATCATAATCGACAATAATAGACAGGGCACAACCCACAATTTTATCATCGACAACCGTAACAATCTGTCCTTCCGGGAAAATATTGATTAATTTCTGAATTTGGGCGTGAGTCCAAAATACATCGCTACCATCTGAATAAACGCGGGTAAACGATTGAGATAACTGTGCGTAATCTTCTATCTGAAGATTGCGTATCTGCACTTTATTAATTTTTATCGGATGTTGTTCCATAACAATACGTGTTTTTATAAAAGATAGTGCAAAGGTATAGCTATTTATAGAAAAGATACTGTTCAAAGCTAGAAAAAAGAAAAAGCACCGCTTTAAGAGAAGGAAAGCACCGCTTTAACTAAGCTAAAGCAGTGCTTTAGCTATGGAAAATGAATGCTTTTATTTAAGTCTACATAACACATTGCAGATCTGTTTATTGCATATACAAACAATTATGACACCATACCATTGATTGGTACGATGTCATAATCTCAATAGAGTCATGTCAAGAGAGCAAAGTCATAATGACACGATGAAATTACACTAACCTATTTATTTTTCTTCCAAAGTTTGCTCATATCTTCCAGTGTCTTCCCTTTTGTTTCGGGTACCCAACGCCAAACGAAGATAGCAGCAGCCACACAAATAATGCCGTATAAACTATATGCAAACATTGGGCTGAAATCGTACAATGCCGGGAAAGTAGAAGATACAATATAGTTAAATATCCATTGGAAAGCCACAGCAATTGCCACCGCTTTACCTCGGATGGTGTTCGGGAAGATCTCCGCGATCAATACCCAGCAAATCGGTCCCCAGGACATCATGAAGAATGCTGCATACACAATCACTGAAAGCACCGGAAGGATCCCCTTTATTGCCATACTGTCACACATCGCCACTGCAAATGCACCAACAGCCATACCGATAGAACCGATTATCAACAATGGTTTACGTCCGAAGCGGTCTACAGTGAAGATAGCAACCAGTGTAAAGACAATGTTTACAATACCCATAATAACCGTTTGCATCATACCGCCGCCTTCCGCACCTGCATTTTCAAAAATACGAGGAGCATAATATAGCACGGCATTAATACCGATAGCTTGCTGGAATACAGATAGCAGAATACCGATCACAATTACCGCCACTCCATAAGTAAATATCTTCTCTGTCTTTTCGTGAGCGGTAGCTTTAATATCATTAAGGATTTCCTGTGCTTTTGTCTTACCATTGATCTTTTCCAGAATTGAGTAGGCCTTTCCATCCTGCTGTATCAAAACAAGATAGCGAGGTGTTTTCGGAACAAAGAACAATAACAGTCCAAAGAAAGCGGCAGGGAAAGCCTCCGAACCGAACATATAACGCCATCCTTCATAAACAGTCCACATATCAGATTCAGAACTGACAGACAGCACACCGGCTACATCTTTCAAAATAACAGGATTCTGATGGTCACCCATAATCAGGTAATTCACAAAGTACACTACCAGCATACCGAAGATGATGGCAAACTGGTTACACGATACAAGCGTTCCACGAATATTGGAAGGGGCTATTTCAGCAATATACATCGGGCAGACTGCAGAAGCTAGTCCTACTCCGATACCACCTAAAACACGATACAAATTAAAAGCAATCAGCAAATCCATGTTCGGCTTTCCATATTCGAAGAATAAGAATTCCGGATAATAGGAACCTAATGCTGAAAGGAAAAAGAGTATGGCAGCAAGCCTTAAGGAATTACGACGTCCCAAACGGGAAGCAAATATACCGGAAATCGCGCCCCCCAGTACACAGCCAATTAATGCACTGGAAGAAGTGATTCCATGCATTACTTTATTGTATTGAAAATCAGAGGCTGAAAGAAAAAAAGCTTCCAAGCCTTTCTCTGCACCGGAAATAACTGCCGTGTCATAGCCGAAAAGCAGTCCGCCCAAGATAGCGACAGAGGTTATCGAATACAGGTAGAGTTTACTACCCTCGTTCGTTGTATTAATCATGGTGATAAGTAGTGTTGTAGTAGTTAGATATATCACCACAGATTACGCAGATGAACACAGATAAATTCAAAAGAGAGAAGAAAAAATCTGTGAAATACACGTAATCTGTGGTGGGTTAATTAGCAATACATATTCAAGATTGCTTCATAAAGTTCTTGTTTGCCACTAGTCTGTTTCGGTTCACCATTTGCTTTAGCATAAGCAACCACGTCTTCCAACGTTAATTTGCCATCTTCAAATTCCTTACCTTTACCAGCATCGAATGAAGCGTAACGGTCAGCCAACATTTTCTTATACGGAGATTCGTTCAACAGAGCTGCTGCGCTTTCCAATGCACGAGCCATAGCATCCATACCTGCGATGTGAGCAATGAAGATATCTTCCAGGTCAGTAGAGTTACGACGAGTTTTAGCGTCGAAGTTTGTTCCACCGTTACCCAAGCCACCATTACGGATAATTTGCATCATGGCCTGTGTCAGTTCGTAGTTGTCAATCGGGAATTGGTCTGTATCCCAACCATTCTGATAATCACCACGATTAGCGTCGATAGAACCCAACATACCGTTGTCTACTGCCACTGCCAATTCATGTTCAAAAGTATGACCGGCCAAAGTTGCATGGTTTACTTCAATATTCACTTTGAAATCTTTGTCGAGGCCATGAGCTTTCAAGAAGCCGATTACAGTTTCCGTATCTACATCATATTGGTGTTTAGTGGGCTCCATCGGTTTCGGTTCGATCAGGAAAGTACCTTTGAAACCACGGGCACGAGCATAGTCACGAGCGATAGTCAACATCTGTGCCAAGTGTTCTTTTTCACGTTTCTGATCTGTGTTCAGAAGAGACATATAGCCTTCACGACCACCCCAGAATACATAGTTCTGACCACCCAATTCGATAGTTGCGTCGATTGCATTCTTGATCTGAACAGCAGCACGAGCTACTACGTCAAAATCAGGATTAGTAGCAGCACCGTTCATATAACGTGCATGACCAAATACATTGGCAGTACCCCACAACAGTTTGATGCCTGTTTCAGTTTGTTTTTGTTTTGCATAAGCTACAATTTCTTTCAGATTGGCCTCATATTCTTCAATGCTTGCACCCTCAGAAACCAAATCCACATCGTGGAAACAGTAGTATTCGATACCGATTTTCTGCATGAATTCGAAACCTGCATCCATTTTATCTTTTGCAGCTTGAACAGCGTCTGCGTTACCATTCCAAGGGAATTGTTTTGTTCCGCCACCGAACTGGTCACCGCCTTCAGCACACAATGTATGCCACCATGCCATAGAGAATTTCAACCAATCTTTCATCTTCTTTCCATTGATTACTTTCTCTGCATCATAATAGCGGAATGCCATCGGATTTTTGCTATCCTTACCTTCAAACTTAATCTTTTCAATTCCAGGGAAAAACTCTTTTGTTGCCATAATTAATAATGTTTTTAGTGTGAGAATGCACCAATATGAACAGCACATTACTCACGATGTTATACTTAGATTATTTACTCATTGATTTTTCTAAACGATACTTCCATTTAGCATACGCGTCCGCATATTCCTGGCGTTTAGCCATATTAGGCTCAATCACATCCAATTTGTCAAGCGTAGCAAATGCCTCATTATTATCTTTATAGATACCTGCACCAATACCTGCACCTTTCGCAGCACCTACCGAACCATCCGTATCGTAAAGCTCAATGGTGGCTCCGGTCACTCCAGCCAACGTATCACGGAAGATAGAACTCAAGAACATATTGGCGTGTCCGGCATGAATCATCTTCACAGGAATCCCCATCTGCTCCATTATATCAATGCCATACTTGAAGGAGAACACAATCCCCTCTTGAGCTGCACGAATAATGTGATGTTTGCCATGTGCGTTGAAATCCAGTCCGCGAATACTACATCCGATTTCTTTATTGTTCAGCATACGCTCGGCGCCGTTGCCAAAAGGTAGAATACTGATTCCCGCGCTGCCGATAGGAGCTTTAGAAGCCAACACATTCATTTCATTATAAGATATTCCTTCGGGAGCTATATTTCGTTTTACCCATGAATTAAGAATACCTGTTCCGTTGATGCATAGCAATACTCCCAAACGTGTTTGGTCTATTGCATGATTGACATGAGCAAAGGTATTGACGCGCGATTGCGGATCATAATTTACTTCACCGTTCACTCCGTAAACCACTCCCGACGTTCCCGCCGTAGAAGCTATCTCTCCCGGATTGAATACATTTAAAGAAAGAGCGTTATTAGGTTGGTCACCGGCGCGGTAAGTAATCGGTGTTCCTTCTTTCAAACCCAACTCCTTAGCTGCTATCACATTGACACGTCCCTGCTCTGCAAAGGTCAGTTTAATATCTGCAATCAAAGAAGAGTCGAATCCGTAATAATCCATTAGGAAGTCAGCCACCCGGTTGTTCTTGAAATCCCAAAACATACCTTCCGAAAGTCCGGAAACGGTTGTGCAAATCTCTCCACTCAACTTCATGGCAATATAATCACCCGGCAGCATTATCTTGTAAATCTGCTCATAGATGGCAGGCTCGTTTTCTTTAATCCATGCCAACTTGGAAGCTGTAAAATTTCCCGGCGAGTTCAACAAATGAGAAAGACATCTCTCCTCTCCGATCGTTTCAAACGCTTTCTGTCCGTATGGCACAGCACGGGAATCACACCAAATAATAGCGGGACGCAACACATGCTGATCCTTATCAACGCATACCAATCCATGCATCTGATACGAGATGCCGATAGCTTTAATTTCAGCAGCACTCACTCCGGATTCGGTCATAATAGCTTGTGTAGCCAACTTTAAATTTCCCCACCAACTCTCCGGGTCTTGTTCCGCCCATCCGGGATTTACTGCGATAATGTCCGCCTCTGTTTTCGGAAAGAATGCCGATGATACACATTTGCCTGTTTCAGCATTTACCAAACTCGCTTTTACGGACGAGCTACCTATGTCATAACCTAATAGAAACATAATTTTATTTACGATTAAACGATTTACGATTTAACGCTCAATGCCCGACAATTAATACTATAACATTCAACGCCTAATACTTAATATTATACCTAATACTTGAATAAAGTCTTACCGTCTTACTTTATTATATATCTTCTTGTCAAATTTATAATAACGTGCAGCCCGGTGAGCCACGCCTTGTTGCTTTTCTTCCAAAGGAACTACATATTCCATCATGGCTATTTTTTTATGGAAGTTACGTACATCCACAGTTTTGTCATATACCAACTCAAAAAGAATTCTCAATTGTGCAGCTGTAAATTTACGCGGAAGCAGTTCGAACAACATGGAAGGATTAAATTCTACGAACTGGCGAATATAAGTCATTGCTTCCTTAATAATCAGATTATGATCAAAAGCTAATGTTTTCACATCTTTCAAAGCAATCCAACAAGCCTGGTGATCATCCAGGTTCTTGTCCAATGTACGGTCTATCTTGACCATAGACAGATAAGCTATAGTCACAATACGCTCTACCCTCGATTGCATAGCCCGTTCCAACCAGCGCACATCTTTGGGATTACTGGTTCTGTTTTTAGAGCCGAATGCCTTAAACTGCATCAGATTTACATTTTTAAGTCCTGTCAATTCGTACAAGACACGTTGTGCAGCTTCGTCCAGATCTTCATCCATATATATAAGACTTCCGGGAAGTTTCATATCGTGATATACTTCACCATTATCTTCACCCGCACGTTTCACAAGCAACACTTTCAGTTGTTCTCCGTCAAAACCAATCACAACACAATCCACTGATATATGATTGTTGGCCAAAGGGGTATTTTTCTGTATATTATGCATATATATTTCTTTAATACGATGCAAATATAGAAGAGAAATGCAGTCCCAACAAAAATAACAGATATGCTATAAAACATTGTTTTTCATATATATACATATCATATACCATACAATATGTACAGTTGGCGTTATCTTACAATTTACAATATGTATTTTAGCTATTCGTAGGAGGAGTAATTGTATAAAGTACGAAAACTATATTCGCACTTTATTATCAGCACTTTTCGCATTTGTACCGATAGATTAAAATACCGGTACTTATTGTATTTTAAACGATATGTCCTTTTGTACCTTATCGTTTTTTATCCTATCTTTGCAACCTAAATATTAAAAAAACTAAAATGAAACATCATCCTGTCATTTTATCCATTGCCGGTTCCGATTGTTCGGGAGGTGCAGGTATTCAAGCGGATATAAAAGCAATCTCAGCATTAGGAGGATATGCGGCTTCGGCCATTACCGCAATTACCGTACAGAATACATTAGGAGTGCACACTGTACAGGCTATGTCCCCCGAAATCGTTCGCGGACAAATAGAAGCTGTTATGGAGGATCTCCAACCTGTTGCGCTAAAAATAGGTATGATAAATGACATTCAGATCGTCCGTGTCATTTCTGACTGTATCCGAAAATATACTCCGCAATATATCGTTTACGATCCTGTGATGGTATCCACCAGTCGACAAAAACTAATGACGGACGAGGCCATAGAAGAAATAAAGAAAGAACTGTTACCGCTCGTCACTTTAGCTACTCCAAATCTTGACGAAACAGCCGTACTTATCGGTAACCCCATCCATAACATTCAGGAAATGCAGGAAGCCGCCAAACTACTGACGGAACATTATCATATCAGTATATTAGTAAAAGGCGGACATCTGGAAGGTGATCTAATGTCCGACTTCCTATATACCTCCGAATCTGCTTCCTATATATATAAGGAGAAAAAAATAGAAAGTAATAATCTGCACGGAACAGGGTGTACCCTCTCTTCCGCAATTGCCACTTATCTGGCAAAAGGGTATCCCTTACACGAATCTATCCGCCACGCCAAAGCCTATATTACCCAAGCCATTCTTGCCGGAAAAGAGTTACACATCGGTCATGGCAACGGTCCGTTATGGCATTTTCCGGACTCCGTTGCACAAATGTGTACAATTTGTGCGGTTGTATCATAAAATTCCGTAACTTTGCACCCGCAATTAAAAACCAATTAAATAATAAAAATATGAAAGCATTTGTATTTCCCGGTCAAGGCGCTCAATTCGTAGGAATGGGTAAGGACCTGTATGAAAACTCAGCTTTAGCAAAAGAATTGTTTGAAAAAGCAAATGATATCCTCGGATATCGCATTACAGATATCATGTTCAACGGCACAGACGAAGACCTCCGCCAGACAAAAGTTACTCAACCTGCCGTATTCCTCCACTCTGTCATATCCGCTCTTTGCATGGGCGATGACTTCAAACCGGAAATGACAGCTGGTCACTCACTTGGTGAATTCTCAGCTTTGGTAGCTGCCGGTGCTCTGACTTTTGAAGATGGACTTAAATTGGTTTATGCACGTGCAATGGCTATGCAAAAAGCCTGTGAGGCTACTCCGTCCACTATGGCCGCTATCATCGCACTGTCGGATGAAAAAGTAGAAGAAATCTGCGCATCTGTAAATGCAGAAGGCGAAGTTTGTGTACCTGCCAACTATAATTGTCCGGGACAAATCGTTATCTCCGGGTCTATTCCGGGTATCGAAAAGGCTTGTGAACTGATGAAAACTGCCGGAGCCAAACGCGCTCTTCCATTGAAAGTAGGTGGTGCCTTTCATTCTCCGTTAATGGATCCTGCTAAAATAGAATTGGAAGCTGCCATTAAAGCTACGGAAGTTCACACTCCTAAATGTCCGGTATACCAAAATGTAGATGCACTTCCCCACACTGATCCTGCAGAAATCAAAAAGAATCTGGTTGCACAGCTGACTGCTTCTGTACGCTGGACTCAATCAGTTAAAAATATGATAGCTGACGGTGCTACGGATTTCACTGAATGTGGACCGGGTGCAGTACTTCAAGGATTGATTAAGAAAATCGATAGTTCAGTGAGTGCTCACGGTATCGCATAAACAGAAACAACATAATAAGAAAGGCGTGTCGGTTATCACCAACACGCCTTTCTTTATTTTTCGGCTGTATATCCAGTCTTAGTTTCTTGGTAAAGCTTCTTTCACTACCATTGAACGACCTACATATTCTGCACCGTTCAATTGCTTGATAGCGTTGTTAGCTTCTGTATCATCCGGCATTTCGATAAACGCAAAGCCTTTTGATCTTCTAGTTTCACGGTCTGTGATTAACTTTACTGAAGCAACTGTTCCATACTCTTCCATTACATTTCTCAGGTCTGATTCCTTAACATTATAGCTAAGATTTCCAATGTACAAATTCATAAAAATACAAATATAAAAAATTAATAATTCAATAAGAAAGTTTTGGGAAGAGCTAAATTAGAGATGGATATGCTCAAATAAATGAGAAGATTCATGTAAAATAATCAAATCGCAATAAACCTCTTTATTGTTGTTGATGCAAAGAAAAGCATTATTTAGGGATATCGCACTATGTTAGCCCCTTTTTCTTCTCATAAAACATCTTTTTTATGAAAATAGGCCAATACTTAACGTTCAATACCCCTAAAAAAAGCCTTATACCTTTATAATCTCACTATCCGCAATGAAAATACTTATGTACCAAATCTAACATTTCCTGTGGTTTTCCTTCCAAATCCGCACGTAATGTCTTGTCGCCATAACTGCGAAGCTTACGGATGATACCATCAATCATTGCCGGACTGAATACATTATATTGTTCAAAAATGGCTCTTTGTTGTTGCAGGCAATCGGCAGAAGCCTCACAGCTATCCGGCAGTTGCGCTAATGATTTCAGCTTATCTTCATTCTCTTTCTGATGGATATTCACATTTACATACGTTTTTTGGGCAATCTCCAATGCGTTTCCGATTTCAAACCCATGACGGCAGGCAACGGCCAAGCCTGCCAACAGTTGATATAGATCCGCCGATCCGTCCGGAGAACGCATTTCTACCGTCTGCTTCTGGCTAGTGTCGAAATGACTTTCAGCTTCTAACGGGTTTGCCAATGTACACATATCTGTTTTTGCAGCCCACCCTAGAGGTACACGCACTAATACAGAACGGTTGCGATCTCCCCAACAAACATTGGTAGGTGCTTCCTGATGAGGTACAAGACGGAAATACGAAGTTGGATTGGTGTTTCCGAAAGCAGTGATTGAAGGAGCAAGCACCATCATTCCTGCAATTGCCTTGCGTGCCGTTTCCGACAAAACGCCATCTACCAGCATTTGGTTTTTTCCGTCCTTCATTATACGCATATGGATATGTAACCCCGAACCGGCTTTTCCTGCCGTAATTTTAGGAGCGAATGTTACATTATATCCATGCTTATATCCTAAATTGCGGATCACCCATTTAGCTATCATCAATTGGTCTGCCGCCTGTGATACGGGAACAGGCAAGAATTCTATTTCATTTTGTTCATAAATATAGCCATCCAAAGTAAAGTTACCCACTTCGGAATGTCCGTACTTTATTTGCCCGCCTGTCTGTGCGATATAAGACATACATTGGGTACGGAACTCATTAAATTTCGCATAAGGGCCTGATTCATGATAACCGCGCTGATCGGTCGCTTGAAACATACCCGTATCCGGTGCTATTACATAATATTCAAGTTCGCCCATAGCTTGAAATTCCATTCCGGTGACTTCCGTAAAGGTCTTACTTGCTTTGTACAGGGTATGTTCCGGCGCACTTTCAAGCGGTTCTCCATCTTTATTAAAGAAAGAACAAAGCATGGACAAAGTCGGTATTTCTGCAAACGGATCAACAAATGCTGTGCAAAAACGAGGAATCACGTAAAGGTCACTACTGCCCGCCTCTATAAAAGAGAAAAGACTGGAACCGTCTACCCGTTCTCCACAAGTGAGAATAGCTTCCAGATAAGCTTGATTATTAATAACAAAGTTCAGTGTTTTCAAACGACCGTCTCCCGCCGGATACATAAAATTGACCATACGGATATCTTTTTCTCGAATAAATGAAACAATATCGGCTTTAGTAAATTCAGAAGTCGGCTTCTGGAAGAATGCCACCAATTGGTTTGCATTCATTGATAATTCTTGATTCATAATCGGTTGTTTCTCGTTGTTATATGATTAAAACGGTTTGCTGAATGCCAAAGATAAGGAAAAATTCACTAAATTCGTGCCGAACTAACGAAAAAGTAACTCATGGAGGTATTTACAAACAGCTGGAATAGTCGGAAATATCAGATTGGCTATGCTCTAAGCGGAGGATTTATTAAAGGATTTGCCCATTTGGGAGTAATGCAGGCTCTTTTGGAGCATGATGTCAAACCGGATATTATCTCCGGAGTAAGTGCCGGAGCACTCGCAGGAGTATTCTACGCGGATGGTAATGAACCTCATAAAGTTCTCGATTATTTCTCCGGACATAAATTTCAGGACTTAACAAAATTGGTTATTCCCAAGAAAGGGCTATTCGACCTTTGTGAGTTTATTGATTTTCTCCGAACAAACTTAAAGGCTAAGAATTTGGAGGATTTACAAATCCCTTTAATTATCACCGCAACCGATCTCGACCACGGACGTATGGTTCATTTCCATCGTGGCACCATAGCGGAGCGGGTAGCCGCTTCCTGCTGCATGCCTGTCATGTTCGCTCCTGTCAACATAGAAGGTACTAATTATGTAGATGGCGGGCTGATGATGAATCTTCCGGTTTCTACTCTTCGCAGGATTTGTGATAAAGTAGTGGCTATCAATGTAAGTCCTATCATGGCACAAGATTATAAAATGAATATTGTAAGTATCGCTATGCGTTCATTCCATTTTATGTTCCGTGCAAATACTTTTCCCGAAAGAGAAAAATGCGATTTATTGATCGAGCCTTATAATTTATACGGATACAGCAATACGGAACTAGAAAAAGCAGAAGAAATCTTTGAACAAGGATATAGTACTGCCAACGAGGTACTCAACCAATTATTGGAAGAAAAAGGGAATATATGGAGATAATCCATATTTTTCCTCCAAATAACAATAAATATAAAAATCTACTCGATATGAATGACGAAAAGAAAATAATTATCTATCAAGTGTTCACACGCCTGTTTGGAAATAATAACAATCACTGTGTTTACAATGGGGATATCAGTACCAACGGTTGTGGAAAAATGGCGGATTTCACACTGAAAGCACTAGGAGAAATAAAAAAACTAGGTAGCACACATATATGGTATACAGGCATTATCGAACATGCCACACAAACAGATTATCGCCGTTACAACATCGCGCCTGACCACCCTGCCGTTGTGAAAGGCAAGGCCGGATCACCCTATGCTATCAAAGATTATTACGATGTTGACCCCGACTTGGCAAATGATGTGCCGGGACGCATGAAAGAATTTGAGAATCTGGTGAACCGTACTCATCGTGCAGGGCTAAAAGTGATTATAGACTTTGTGCCCAACCACGTAGCCCGTCAATACCATTCGGATGCACAGCCCGACGGAACGACAGAGCTAGGAGCCAACGATGATTCAAGTTTGGCTTTCAGTCCGTACAACAATTTTTATTATATTCCTCAGGCTGAACTTCGCGCTCAGTTTGACATGAAAAACGGCGCTGCAGAGCCTTACCATGAATTTCCGGCCAAAGCAACCGGAAATAATCGTTTTGACGCTACTCCTAATATCAATGACTGGTATGAGACAATTAAACTGAATTACGGAGTGGATTATCAAAACGGTGGTACCTGTCATTTCTCCCCGACTCCGGATACATGGATAAAGATGCTGGATATACTTCTTTTTTGGGCATCAAAAAACATTGATGGCTTCCGTTGCGATATGGCGGAAATGGTCCCCGTAGAGTTTTGGGAATGGGCTATTCCACAAGTGAAAGAAGCTTATCCCGAAATTATTTTTATCGCAGAAGTCTACAATCCGAATGAATACCGCAACTATCTGTTTCGTGGAAAATTTGATTATTTGTATGATAAAGTAGGATTATATGATACTTTAAGAAATGTAGCCTGCGGATATGAATCTGCTACCGCCATTACACATTGCTGGCAAAGTCTGAACGGGATTGAGAAAAGAATGCTTAATTTCCTTGAGAATCATGACGAACAACGCATCGCTTCTGATTTCTTTGCCGGTAATCCGCGTAAAGGCATCCCGGCACTCATTGTTTCCGCCTGTATGAATACAAATCCCATGATGATTTACTTTGGGCAGGAGTTTGGAGAAATGGGTATGGATAATGAAGGATTCAGCGGAAGAGACGGGCGAACCACCATCTTTGACTACTGGAGTGTAGAGACTATCCGTCGTTGGCGCAACGGAGGTAAGTTTGATGGAAAAATGCTCACCGAAGATCATAAATACCTATATGATATCTATCAGAAGGTACTTACACTTTGTAATGAAGAATCGGCAATCACGCAAGGAGTATTCTTTGATTTGATGTATGCTAACATTAACGGATGGCGTTTCAATGAGCATAAGCAATATACTTTCATGAGAAAATATAAAAATGAACTGTTGTTTTTCGTTATCAATTTCGATAGTCAATTAGTAGACGTCGCAATCAATATTCCTTCACATGCTTTCGATTTCTTGCAAATTCCTCAAATGGAAAGTTATCAAGCGGTTGACCTGATGACGGGAGCTAAAGAAGAGATCTGTTTGTTACCATATAAACCAACAGAGATTGCAGTGGGAGCTTACAACGGAAAAATTCTAAAAATCACGTATTAGACTATACACTCTCATTTTATGCACATCATTCAAACAAATATTCAAAAAGGCTGTTTTAAGTAGACAATTAATAATCCTCTAAACTCAAAGCTTATGAAAAAATTTAATATTTGGACAGTCGCGTTACTTTTGATAATATCCGTATCCACTTTTGCCAATACTCCTCCCGGTAATATTCAGTCAACTTTCAAAAAGATGTATCCAAAGGCTAATGATATAGCTTGGTCACAAGATGATGGATATTATTGTGCCAATTTTGTAATGAACGAATTCACTAAAAACGTATGGTTTAATGCTCAAGGGCAATGGGCTATGACGCAGACTGACCTCGTCAGCCTCGACCGTTTATCGCCTGCCGTTTATAATGCTTTCGTATCCGGATCTTACGCAAGTTGGGTGGTAGATAATGTAACGATGGTCGAATTCCCAAAATGGCAAGCCATTATAGTGATTAAAGTAGGCCAGGATAATGTCGACATTAAATATCAGTTATTCTATACTCCGCAGGGCGTTTTGTTGAAAACACGCAACGTGAGTTATTTACATGATATTCTCGGTCCAAGTACATTTTTTCTTAACTAAAAAAGAGTGCATATAGAAAAAAGCCCCTGCAGATGTAATGATTTGCAGGGGCTTCTATTTTGTGTGAAAAGAGTTATTTCTTCTTTCTAAGCACTACAGCAGTACGTGCAGGTATATAGAGTTTTAACCACTCTTTCTTTTCTTTTTTGTACAACGGATCAGCATTCGTAAAATGAACGATAGAATCATCGGTCAAGCCATTTCCTCCAAACGAGACATTATCCGTATTCAGTATAACCTCGTATGCGCCCGGAGTCACCAGAAAACCATAATCGGTGAACGACTGTTTCGGATTAAAATTGAAGACGAATATCAAATCCTTACGACCATATGCCAATACCTGATCACCATCATTATGCCAGATTTCCTGAACAGGTGTTGCCTGGAAGTTTTTTACACTCTTGATTACTTTCAGCATTTCCGCATCAAAGTCTCCCATATAATGATAAGTAAGATCCTTATTATCTACCAAATTCCATTGGCGACGGGCATATTTGCAAGACCATCCATTACCTTCGCGCGGGAAGTCAATCCATTCCGGATGACCGAACTCATTACCCATAAAGTTTAAATATCCTCCATTGATTGTAGAGGCTGTCAGTAGACGGATCATTTTGTGTAAGGCAATACCCCTATTGACTACATAATTTTCATCCCCTTTCTGCATATGCCAATACATATCAGCATCAATCAAACGGAAAATAATTGTCTTATCTCCCACCAATGCCTGGTCATGACTCTCCGCATACGATATAGTTTTCTCATCCTGGCGACGATTGGTGACTTCCCAGAACATACTGGAAGGTTTCCAGTCCTCATCAATCTTTTCTTTAATCGTCTTAATCCAGTAATCCGGAATATTCATAGCCATGCGATAATCAAATCCGTAACCACCGTCCTCTACTTTCGCAGCCAATCCCGGCATACCAGAAACTTCTTCTGCAATTGTGATAGCTTTCGGATTAACTTGATGAATCACCTTGTTAGCCAACGTCAGATAACAAATCGCATTATCATCTTGATGTCCGTTGAAATAATCTCCATAATTACAGAACGCCTCTCCCAAACCATGACTATAATATAACATAGACGTTACTCCATCAAAACGGAATCCGTCAAATTTATACTCTTCCAGCCAGAACTTACAGTTAGACAATAGGAAATGAATCACTTCATTCTTACCATAATCAAAACAAAGAGAATCCCAAGCCGGATGTTCGCGACGCCCACCCGGATAGAAATACTGGTTCGGATCACCAGCAAAATTACCTAAACCTTCCACCTCATTCTTTACAGCATGAGAATGAACGATATCCATAATTACAGCAATTCCCATCTCATGTGCCGCATCAATCAAGGCTTTCAATTCGTCAGGAGTACCAAAACGGGAAGAAGCAGCAAAGAAGCTAGATACATGATAACCGAAACTCCCATAGTATGGATGTTCTTGAATAGCCATAATCTGAATGCAATTGTATCCTTCCTTTGCGACACGCGGAAGTATCTTTTCACGAAATTCATTATAGCTTCCAACTTTCTCTTCCTGTTGTGCCATGCCGATATGGCATTCGTAAATCAACAAAGGATTAGTGGTAGGCTTAAATGCCTTCTTCCTAAATTTATAGGGGTTCTCCGGAGCCCACACTTGCGCACTGAATATCTTTGTCTGTTCATCCTGAACCACCCGTGTAGCCCAAGCTGGAATACGTTCACCTTGACCACCATCCCAATATATATTCAGTTTGTACAAGTCTCCATGATGAATAGCATCTTCCGGAAGATTGATTTCCCAAATTCCATTCTTCAGCTTCTTCAACTTGTAAGCAGCTTTTTCTTCCCAATTATTGAATGTACCTACCATATAAATATGTGTAGCATTCGGCGCCCATTCACGAAAAGTCCATCCTTTGGCAGTACGATGCAATCCGAAGTAAAGATATCCCGATGCAAAGTCCGAAAGAGTTTGCTTTCCTTTATTGGTTAATTCGGCCTCTTTGTTCAGCACATATTGATGACGACCTGTGATTGCATCAGCAAAAGGCTCCAGCCATGGGTCATTTTTGATAAGATTAAGTGTCTTTTCCATATCAGAATTGAATTTAGATTATGCTTTTACTTTTACTATTACTTTCTTCACACCCTCCGGAGTAATGCCGGGGGCATGTCCGTCTTGAGGAAAGAAAATAGCAAACATTCCCGGCTTCACAGTGATATAAGTTTCAGCTAATCCTTCAAAAAAAGTAATATCTTTTTCTGCATTATAAGGCGCATCTGCCGGAATACAGTCTTTTGCAGCAGTATATCCCATGATTTCCGTTCCTGACAATGGAATCTGAATATCAATAAAATCACGATGTGTCTCCAGCTTGGCTTCTTCCTTCGTTTTAGGCTTGGTTTGTGCTATATTTACCAACAAATCTTTTCCTTTCAACTCCGTCTTACCTATTTCCATAGTCTGAAAATCATGAGATTTTAAAAACTCAATAGCTTGTGCAAACAACGGATTCAAAGACGCATATTTCTCCAGATTTTCTAAAGTATCTACTACCATATCAAGTTCAATTTTAAAGTTTATATTTTAGGGATTATTCAAAATCATCAATAGTGTAATTAATAAAATCGGCAAACCGTTTAAATTGCCGGAATGCCTTGTCTATTTGCTCCAACACATCAGATTGAGTAAAAAAACTATCAGAGACATTATAAGAACAGATGTATTCTTTGCACTTCAAATAGTCAATATGTTTGAAATCTTTCGGAAAGCCTTTAGGAGCGGTTTTCAAGAAATCCTCCCCTATCACCGGAAAATATTTCTTAAATTCCGGATCTTCCGCAATAGCAACAAATTCTTCAATATTATCATAAATAGATTGCCGAACAGCTTTTAAGACATTTGAAGGTAGACAGAGACTTCCTCCGGCAAGCATAGAACCATTCGGTTGCAAATGCACATAATATCCGCAATGATTTGATTTCTTGCCTTTCGCATTAATATATCCTCCAAAATGTATTTTATAGGGTGTTTTATCTGCAGAAAAGCGGGTATCCCGGTAAATACGATAAGTACAGTCTTTGGGCTGAATTCCCCGAATCGTTTCGTCAAACAGAGATATACGGGCAATCACTATTGCCAGAAAGTTATCAAACTCAGCACGAGCCAATTCATATTCCGCCTTATGCTCATTAAACCACTCGCGATTATTATTCGCGGAAAGATCTTTTAAAAACTGAAAGATAACAGGTATGTTCATCTTTATCATTTTCTATTATTATCCTACAAACGTACAAATTTTATTTCATATAAACTACAAAAGGACACAAAAGGAGATAAAAAAAGCATCGGCTTAATAAACCGATGCTCTAACACATTTATCAAAAAAACAGACTCTTCTGTCTCTGATGTACTTTAGCTTTCACAAGTGGAGTACAATCTCTTTAATTAATCTTATATCTAATACTATGAAAAACACATAAATATAACAGTACAAATGAGATTTTTGTTCAGTACAGTCCTGCATATTTCAGTTAATTATAGTTATAAAACCGTAGAGAAAGATAACTATAAAAAAGGGCTACCCAGACAATGTCTATCGGTAACCCTTCCTAGTTCTTTATATGATAGTCTAATTTACTTCATAGCAGCTTTCACTTGAGGAAGCATTTTCTTAACGTTTGCATTCTCCGGAGATATTTTAGCAGCTTCTTCCAGATAATCTACCGCTTCTTTGAATCTGGCATCAGCTTTCTCTTTTTCCGCAGCATATTTATCCGCATCAGAGTTTGCCAAAGGAGCAGCTTTCTTTAAAATATTAGCTCCATCATTGTAACACAAAACACCCAAACTATACAACGCATTCGTTTTGTATGTCTTATGATTCAAAGGAATTACTTTTTTAAAGTTTTCTTCTGCTTCTTCTGTCTTACCTGCTTTTTGAGCGGCAAGCCCTGCTTTCAAAAAGTGAAGACCATAATTTTTCACCATTACCTTATTGTTAGGAGCCACCTTCAAGCCTTCTTCTAATGTAGCCACATATTCGTCAGTTTTCTTCAACGCATCCAAAGCCGCAGCCTTACGAGCATATGCATTCCCTATATTGAACTTCTTTTGAATTGCTATATCAAAATAAGTAACAGCTTCGGCATATTTCTTTATCTCATCGGCAGCCATACCACAATAATAAGCTGTTGCAGAATCTTGATTATTAGTTTGCTTCAAGTATTCACTAAACTTAGCATACGCTACGGGATAATTTTTAGCATTGAATGCGTCATTTCCTTCTTTTTTAATTTGGTTAGGGTCGGTCTGTGCAAAAATGTTAGTAACAGTAATACAAAATGCAAATAAAAAAATAAATTTCTTCATAACTTTATGTGTTTTTTAGTTGTTTATCGTTCAAAAGTAAACCTTATAATAGAAAAACACAACCCTATTTAAGTTTTTTGAGTTTTTTGAAACCTATATAACGTTCGTTATTCTTCGTAAAAAGGGCATTCCTCTATTTAATTATCCTACCATATATAGAAGACACCCAATATTTGTATTCTATAAATAGCTGATTCATAATCAAAAAGAAAAATACAAATAAAAAAACAGCCAAAAATTTTTGATATTCCACAAAAAGCACTACCTTTGCATCCGCAAATAAGGATGGTTCCGTAGCTCAGCTGGATAGAGCAACGCCCTTCTAAGGCGTGGGTCCTGCGTTCGAATCGCAGCGGAATCACAGTTAACATCCGGTAACAGTTAAATGTTATCGGATTTTTCTTTTAAATAGCTGATATTAAACATCTTACAGTCCGACCGGTATCTCCAACAAATACCAGACAACAAACAATAATGTCCAGGCAAACAAGATAGCCAGTGAATATCTCCAAGTATATTTAAGCAAAGCTCCATACGTAATTCGCTTGTCATATTGCCGCATATAAGTCAATACCAAAGGCATATAAAACAAGAAAGGAGTGATTGCATTGGTCGAGCTATCCCCTATGCGAAAAGCACATTGTACAATGTCCGGAGTAATCCCCATTTGCGCAAACATCGGAATAAATATGAAAGACATAAAAGTCCATTTAGAAGTAGCAGATACCATAATAAGATTGACAGTTGCTGTAAACAGGATAAACAATACCAAAGCAGCCAATGGAGCAGGTTCAAAAGAAGAAAGCAGTTCCGCTCCCATGATGGCAAGGCACTTATCCAGATGTGAATACTCGAAACATGCAAACATCTGTGCTGCAAAAAAAGCAATTACAAAATAGACACCAAGAAGTTTCATGGGTTGCGTTAACCCTTCTATGACGTCATTATCCGTACGATAACGACCGGAGCTGAAGCCGTACGCCATTCCTGTGATACCGGCTCCCAATGAAAGAAGAAACAAAATACCTGCAATAAAAGGTGAATGCATTAAACCACCGTTTACCCCACGTAGAATCCCGTAAGAAGAAAAAGTAAGCCACAAAATAAGAGCCACATAAATAGCTGCCACAACAATGGAGATCATAATAGCACGCCGTTCTTTGCGGGACAGAGGCCGGTAAGCTTCTACCTTTATCCCTCCTTCATAATTCCCTAACTTAGGAATAAGCCATTTCTCAGTCACCCAATAAACAATAGCAGTAATAACCACCGTAGAAGCACTCATAAAGAAATAATTGCAAAGAGGTTCGGTGTTCCCTTGATATCCAGTCTGCGCCAAAGCAGCCTCTTGTGTAGTATGAGCTAATAACGGGTCCATCGTACTTAATACAATATTGGCACTATATCCACACGCAACGGAAACATAAGCCGTTACAATTCCGGCAATCGGATGGAGACCTACCCATTGGAACAACATAGCCGCAATAGGCAACAAAATTATATACCCACCGTCACCAATGGCATTCGATAATAACCCCAGAACAATTACCCAAAGAATAATTCTCTTTTTCTCTTTCCTGTTCCCCACCCCCAAACGGATACACGCATTAATAAACCCGGAATGTTGGGCAACCCCAAGTCCGAACATCGCGATGATTACCATCCCCAAAGGAGCAAATCCTGTAAAATTCTTAATTGCGTTGCGCAACCACCAGCGAATACCTTCCGGACTCAACAAACTTTGCACACGAATGTCTTCACCGGTTTGCGGTAATGTCACCTTTAACCCATAGATATCGCATATCCATGAAAGAAAAACCACTGCCATCGTCAACAGCATAAACATCGTAGCAGGATGGGGCATACGCCATTTTGTCTTCATCGCTTTTCAGGATTTATTCTTCGTCAGCTTTCCTTAGTTATTCATCATCAGGCTCCAGATTATCCAGATCAATAATGCGCAATTCCAATGCACGCACAGCCAATCGGGTAGCATTCACCCCCACCCGCTCTCCATTCGGGAAAAGACGTCCGATAAGGTCATTCTGCCGTTTTTCCAATGATTTCACGCCGAAGGGCATACCTTTCAGATTTGCAATCATCTCCTTCGTATATCCTAATGCCAAATGACGGAGAAAACGCTCGTCATATTCATCAATATCATAACTGATAACCGCCTCCTGACGTTTTGCATCATTAGCGACAGACTTCTTAAAACGGTCTACAATCTTTTCTAGAATCGGATAATTGAACACTAGCTTCTTTCCATCCATTACAGCCTGTACATCCGTTTTAGTAAGCAGCTCTCCTGTCTTGAGAATAATTCCATCGGCACCGGCATTCAACACATCCACCCATAATTTCTCATTCAAGATCTCACCGGTGAAGATCAGCACACGAACCCCCTTATAACGTTTGAATATATTCCGACAAATATCTACTCCGATAGTGGTAGAGCCCCCCAGCCCCAGATCCAGCAAAACCAAATCAGGAAGTTGGGCTTCCATCAAGGGCCAGAATTCATTCTCTGTCATGGCGGTACCGATCACTTCCGCATTCGGTATTTCGTGACGGAATATCTCCTCCGTGCCTTTCAACTCCAATTTTACATCCTCTACAATAATTACTCTAAATTTCTGTTCTTCCATTTCCTTATATCTAAACTTTTATGTGTTTTCCTTATTTTATCTACGCAGTACAGTAAAATAAACCGTAAATCCTCCATCTGCAGCAGGTTCGGCATTAATACGACATCCCCTGCGTCCTGCAAATTCATCATGATCGCGGATAATCTGTTTACATACCAAATATTCCGTACCACGCAACTCCCCTTTTTCACCGGCAGTCATACGTGTCAGATTCGGATAAAACAACAGGTTCAGTTCCTCCAGACTCTTCTCGCGTCTTGTATCCGTAAAAAGAAAGCGAATATATTCATCATCCTGCCGTGCCTGCAAACGCAACAGACCGTCTTCGTGAACCGCCAACGCTTCGTCAATCAGGTTTTCCAATAGGAAGCGCAACTGATTCAGATCTCCTATCACTTTTGCGTCCACCGTTCCTATCTCCAGTTCTATCCTCTCCGTCCGGTTCTTCATTGACTTTCTGAAGTATTTTCCGGCAGTATCCAAAAGTTCCTGTACAGGAATCACCACCCGCCGGAAAGTAACCTCTTCCAACTGACGGGAAGCGCACGAACTTAGAATCGTAAAGATTCCTTTATAATATTCAATCAATTCGGTTATTGTCTCCACAGCCTCACGCTCTTCCTTCTCTGAAATATTCTGCATATTGAGCCTACCGACAATTTGTTTGATCTTATTCGGATAATAAATTGTTTCATGTTTAATCGTAGACAGGCAATTATCCAATACCATATTTTGTACATGCAACATACTGTCTTCCCAAAGAGCACGTCGTGCCTCTTCATGCGCCGACTCAATATCCCGATATTTCGTAGCCAATTTCACCACCGCATTAAATATCACAATCGCCACATAGCGTGCCACCAATTCAAACAACAAACGATCTGTTTCCTGCTCCGACCCTTCCCTGCGTTCCAGATAAAGCACACCCACACACTGGTGTTCTCCTCCCGCTTCCACCTTCAATGGAATAGCCAGATAATGCCGTCGTTCAAGATATTCACCGGAATCAAAACATTGCTGTACCATCTCCGGCATCTCCTGACCGGGACATGAAGCGTATTCCAGCCTATGCGTCGTTTCATTATACGCTGCAATACCCATCCGGTCAATCGTAAGCAATTCATTTACAGACCCGAATGCTTCATCCACTATGCGTTGCGGGATTTCCTTTAGCGTACTCTCCTCTCGTTGGAGTGCTTCTGCATCCTCTTGCTCCTGTGGTCTGACCAAAGAGGCTGCAAACACTTTTTGATTTATCTCGAGCACCTGTTCAAGATTCAGTCGGTTCTGCAGCCGCTTGCGCATATACAGAAAATAGTACCCGACCAACAAAACCACCAACAGGACAAAACATAAAATGATCCCCACCGTCTTGTTCGTATTCGAACGTTCCAACTGCTTGCAATATGCCTCCAACGTCTGATCTTCTCCTTGCAACTTATACAAATCCGTAAATGCCGAATTATTATAACTGTACGCATCCAGTTGTTTCATAGCCAGAAAAGCGACTGCCGCTTCGTTCCTTATGTCCAGAATCACATGATAATCCGAGTCAAACAACTCATTCCACCAACTAATCTCGGCAGGTATCCCCTCACCAACCAATTTCATATAACGATGCGGATGTTCCGCCCGTGCATATTTCTCATAATGCTCGTTCAATAACATCATAGCCGAATCGATATACTGCAAAGCTAGTTCATATTCTTCATCCACATTAGCAAAATATGCAGCATTTGCATAGTCCGACGCAGCATCCAGCAAATCCTCATATACCGAATCCGTAACCACAACTATCGAATCTCCTTCCTGCAACATGGGGGAAATAGAATCATGCACACACGACACCATCCCTACCGGAAGCAACAGGCAAAGCAATACACCGACTATCTTACGTATCCCTAAAGGCAAACGAAAATAGAAACGACTCCCCTTACCCAATTCACTTTCCACATTGAAAGCACACACACGGAACAAATCATTCGTCTTCTTATATTTCTCAATGATTCCCTTACAGTTCATTAATCCGAAGCCACTCCCCTTGTTTTCTTTCAGTTCCTCCGGATCCTCCGCATTCTTCATCCCGATTACGCGCGAATCATACACCTTCTCACCAATGATACGCTCCACATCCTCCGTTGAAATACCTCGTCCGTTATCTTCTACGGAAATCTCCACATAAGTATCCGTCATACGTGCGTATACCTTGATGTTCCCACCTTCCGGAGTATATTTACGCGCATTCTCCGCCAGCGTATTAATCATAAACAGAGTCAATGCACGGTCGGCCTTCACCGTGACAACGGTCGGTTCAATCTCCAAAGTCTGTTTTTTCATCTCAAAGGCACGCCGTCCTTTCCCTACCAGTTCAAATAACTCATTGAGGCTGAATATCTCAATATTCAAGCTGAGCGTTCCTTGCTTCATTTTAATCCAGAGAGCCAGAATATCATTATATTCATTGATCGTAGTAACCAATTCGTCGATATACTGGTACTTCTCTTTCTTGATCTTTTCATCATCGATATATCCCCGTTCCGTCAACTTATGTACTTCATTCAAAATACGGTCAATATACGGATTGATACCATTTACGATAGCCATACAGGCTTTTTTTATCAAGTTCTGGCGTTTATTTCCGGCAATATGCTGCTCATAGATATACCGCTGTTTTTCCAATTGCATCCGCTCGTCACTCAATGCTTCCACCATCTGCTCATTGTCAGCCGCCCAAATAATATAAGGCTCCAATACGTGGACCAAAGCCTTCTCGTCGCGGCTCAGCCGATATCCAGAGCACAGCGTCGCCTTACCTTCCTCCGATATTTCCAATTTCATACGTCCCTTTCCAAACAACTGATCTATCCCCTGCTGGATCAAAGGGACATTCATTGGGATGGATGAAGTAATATCCCGGCAGAGTCCTAAAATCTGCTGCAAACGTTCCACATCCAACCGGTTTCTTATTTTAGAACGCTTATTAAAGAACCACCAGAAAATCACCACCAATACCAATCCGGCAATCACCAGAGAAAGGACAAGCGTCATCTGGCGCGAACCGGCTTCCAATGACACATAACGACTTTCCAGTTCCTTGTCCTGGCGGGTAAAATTCAAAATATCCAGATAAATATTCCGATTATAATCAGAAGCATATTTCATTCCGAGCCCTGCATACGATACACTCAATTGTTCCCGAATCCTTGAAATCCATTCAGGAACGGTCTTCACATTTTCCTGCGCAATCCAAGGCACTCCCGTATAGGTAGTATCGCCTTCTGCAAACGTATGCAGCTTATCCAGTGTATCCGCTTCATGATGATAATAAAGTATATGATGGCGATTCACACAATCCAATGCTTTCGTAAGTGTATCCAGCGCTTCCGAATATCGTCCGTGCGCATTCAGATATTTTCCGATAGAAACATACGCTCCGGCAATCTGATACAAGTCGTTATATTGGCGGAATCTCTCAAGCGCGAGTTGTGCCATGCGCAAAGGTAAAAGAGAATCTACCGGCAAAGCAAACTGCTCCAGCATATGTCCTCTCCTTGTCTGGAAAAACTCGAAACTATCGGAAGAAGCCATCAAGTTGGCAAGACCTTGCAAACCATTTCCTTCGAAATAAGGATGATTGCTCTGAACAGCCGCCCGCCAAGTATAATACAAATGATCAAACTCACGTAGTTTTCTCTCCTCCGGTGTCTTTGCTTCAACCAAAGAAGCGGCCCCCTTAAGATAATGATAGTAAAGCAATTGATTAGTATCCTCCAATGCTTCCTCTTCCGGAATATGACTGAGCGACGCAATCGCTTCCTGTCGTTGCTGAAGGTAATAGTAATAAATGGCGGAAACAATAAAGAACTCCGTAAAAGCATAGTCCAGCCGAAGCTTTTCGTGCCTGTCGGCAAACAAATCACTTTCCTCACGAATACGTTTCATACGTCTCAACGCACTGTTTCTGTAATCATAAAATTCTTTATTCATTGCCGTCCTCTGACAGATTTTCATCAGTCCGATATCGGCAATCAAAAGCTCAAGTTCGTTTTTAGTCAGTTTATAGACCTCTTTATGAGACGCTTCGGCACGGTCAAAATCCATATTCATAAAAGCCCAGAATCCCAGATTATTTAAAGCTTCCGCTTTCCCCGACTTGTAAAAGTTCACCTTACTATAAGCCTGTTCGGCATATTTATAAGAAGAATCCAGATTTCGGTAACGATAAGCATACGCTGTTCCATTAAGCGAATCAATCAAACGCACCTCTTTAGTCGGCACCATATCAGTGCACGAGAAGAACAAAGAAAGAATTATCAGAATAGATAACGGATAATAAATAATCGATAATGAGCTATGCTGTGCCTCATTACCTATTCTTCGGACATTATTATTTAAAGAAATCCTTTTCATTATCCATCGTCAACTATCCATTAATTACGCAAATCTACAAATATTTCCGATAAGTTGGAGAGAAAATGATTTTTTATACAATAAGTCCTTCTAAATAATAAGAGAAATTCCTACCTTTGCAGGCAAATTAACAAATAGGTAAAACATCTATTACAAAATGAGCGAAAAAGCACCCTTTATGGTATTCTCGGGAACAAACTCGAGATATCTTGCAGAAAAAATCTGCGCAAGCCTGAATTGTCCTCTGGGAAATATGAACATTACCCATTTTGCCGATGGCGAATTTGCTGTTTCATATGAGGAATCAATTCGTGGCGCCCATGTATTCTTGGTTCAATCCACATTCCCAAACTCAGACAACTTAATGGAACTTCTCCTGATGGTTGACGCGGCAAAACGTGCATCAGCAAAGAGCATTGTAGCCGTAATTCCCTATTTCGGATGGGCTCGTCAGGATAGAAAAGACAAACCTCGTGTATCTATCGGAGCTAAACTAGTAGCCGACCTGCTTTCCGTTGCAGGTATCGACCGACTGATTACTATGGACCTGCACGCAGACCAGATTCAGGGATTCTTCGATATTCCGGTAGACCACTTGTATGCGTCAGCCGTATTCCTCCCCTACATCCAGTCATTGAAATTGGAGGATCTGGTGATTGCTACACCGGACGTAGGAGGTTCAAAACGTGCCAGCACTTTCTCCAAATATCTCGGTGTACCGTTGGTACTCTGCAACAAGTCGCGTGAGAAAGCCAATGAAGTTGCTTCCATGCAGATTATCGGTGATGTGAAAGATAAAAATGTAGTATTGATCGACGATATCGTAGACACAGCCGGAACAATCACCAAAGCTGCCAACATTATGCTGGAAGCCGGTGCAAAGTCTGTACGTGCTATTGCCAGCCACTGCGTAATGTCCGATCCCGCTTCATTCCGTGTACAGGAATCCGGTCTGACAGAAATGGTATTTACCGACAGCATTCCTTACGCTAAGAAGTGTGCGAAAGTAAAACAGTTAAGTATCGCCGATATGTTTGCTGAGACAATCAAACGAGTTATGAACAACGAGTCAATCAGCTCACAGTATATCATCTAGTCGAAACTTCATTTTCAACTAAATAAAAAATAATCGCAGGTAAAGTAAAGAACTAAACCTGCGATTATTTTTATTTGATAACGCTGCCTTCATTGCGCAGCCAACTTTCAACTTCCAACTCTCAATTCTCAACTTTATTGAAGTCTTCCGAATTTGTATGTTCCCTTTCTGATTATCTTCCCGTCTTTATCCGTTTCCACAAAAGGACCATTCTTCTTTCCTTGTTTGAAGAAACCATCGAAACGGTTACCGTCTTTATCAATCTGAACCCCTTGGCCTTCTTCCAATCCATCAACGAAGCCACCTTTATATTGCATACCCGCAACAGTCTTTAAAGTCCCCTCACCATTCGGACGGTTATCTTTCCAATCCCCCTCGTACACATCACCATTACTCCATTTATAGATACCCTTACCCTCACGTCTGTTATTTTTCCAGTCACCTTCGTACACAGCACCATTCGACCAGGTAAAAGTTCCTTTCCCATCTTGCATACCATCCTTGAAGTTACCTACATACTTATCACCGTTAGCATGATAGTAAATTCCCTCACCCGTACGTTCACCCAAGAGATAAGAACCCTCGTAACGATCTCCCGTATGGAAAAAATAAGTACCCTTTCCATGCTGGATATCATCTGCCCAGTCACCCTCATATTTATCTCCGTTAGTATATTCAAATACTCCTTTTCCATGACGGACATCATCTTTCCAGTCTCCTTCATATTTACATCCGTCATCCCAGTTCATAGTACCCTTACCGTTTTTCTTGTCATTCTTCCAATGACCGGTATATTTAGCGCCATTCGCCCAAGTATACGTACCTTCACCCTCACGCTTATCATTCACCCAACCACCTACATACAAGTCACCGTTGTGATAATACATTGTCCCTTTGCCATGCTGGTAGTCCTGATACCACATACCGTCATAACGGTTGTTATTCATAAAATAATAAATACCTTTTCCGTGCTGTTGGTCCTGATACCATTGTCCTTCGTACTTTTCTCCGTCAGGAAACATATAGATGCCATACCCTTCACGTTTCCCCTTCACATATTCACCCTCGTAGACATCCCCATTTTTAAAGACCGTCTTTCCTTTCCCGTTTGGTTTGCGTCCTTTCATTTCTCCTGTATAGACACTGCCATCCTTAAAAGTATAGTTGCCAATCTTTATTTCTGTAGAGAATGTATCCTTTATCTTTCCGAAGAATCCGCCCTTTTTCCCTTCATTTTCTTGTGCCATTACCCCCTCTTGTGCCAGGAGAGCCAATAAAAGTGTAGTATATAGATATTTCTTCATTTATTTTAGTTGTTACTCATTTTTAGAATTACGATTTGGACAAAGATACGACTTCTCTCCCAAAAAGCCCCTTACCGGAAAGCAAATTATGACAACTTTTTACCTGCAATGACCTCTTTTAATGTCTCTTTGCATAAATAACGCTGCGCTAAATCCTGTATTTCCGCAGGAGTAATCTCGTTTACGGCTTGCAAAGAACGTGCGAAGTAATCATCCTTCAAACCGGAAGTAGCTATAAATATCCACGCATCCGAGAGAGAGAAAGGCGATTCATAACTGCGGCACATTTCTCCCAACATATAGTTGCGCACTATCCTCAACTCTTCTGCAGATACAGGATCCAGGTGCAACCGGTCTATTTCGTGATATACTTCCTGTATTAACGGCTCCACATATTCATTATCCGTCTCCGTCGAAACAATCAGCAAGCCGCTATCCGGATAAAATACTACTCCTGCCGATATGCCATAAGTATACCCTTTATCTTCGCGAATGTTGGACATCAGACGGCTACCGAAATAACCTCCGAACAATGTCATCAGCACACGCAGCTTCGGATAGTCGGGATGTTCGCGAGTAATGGTGGTACATCCCATTTTCACTGCGCTCTGCATAGCGTCTTCACGTTCCGTAAAAATCCTCTTCTCAGGTATAGCCGCAAACGGGAAACTCGACTTCGGCATCTGTAATTGATATTGCCCGAACGGAATTCCGAAAATATCCGTTACACGGCTAATGATATCATCCGTCACCTTGCCGGATAAGAAAATGGAGCAATTGCCGGAATGGTAATACCGCTCATAAAACTCACGAAGCACTTCTGGAGTTATGGTATGATAATCCTCCTCCATCACTATTTTCCCGCACGGATGTTGTTCACCGTAAAGAGACTTCAGCAAACTACGATGTGCAAGAAAATCAACCTTAGAGGTATTGACCAAATATTGCTGGATATTGGTATCCAGAATAGTTTGAAGCTCCTTTTGTGGAAACAGTGGTTCCTTAATCATCGACTCTACCACTTCCAACGTTTTCGCTAAATACTTATTCAATGAATAAACAGTGATATAAGCATACTCCGAAGAACTGGAGAGTTCTAGCCACGAACCATAATAATCCAATTTCTCCGCAATGGTGGCAGCCGTATATTTCGTCGTACCTTCGCGCAACATACGGTTCGTAAACAAAGCTTGCAACTTCTGCGACTGCTGCCAGCGACCTCCGGAGAAAAGCACATCCATACGCACCACTTCCTGTTCACCGGCATTAATAACAGTCAGCGGAATACCATTCGGCAACGTTGTCCTGACGGGAGTCTGTATATGGAAATTTTTCAGAGGTTGTATCTCAGGCTGTATCGTGCGATCCATAAACATTATAATCTATTTTTCAAAAATTCTTCTGCACGCGCCAAGTCCTGTGGAGTATCAATTCCAATCGTTTCCACTTCACTGATCCCCACTTTTATTTTATACCCGTTTTCCAGCCAGCGCAGTTGCTCCAACGATTCCGCTATCTCAAGTGATGATTGCGGTAGTGCGGTTATCTCCCTCAGCACTTCCGTACGGTAAGCATACAAACCGATATGTTTATAGTAGGTATGTCCTTTCAGCCAATCCTTCTTCTCGGCATTACGCTGATAAGGGATGATAGAACGACTGAAATACAGGGCATTCCAATTTGCATTGACTACCACTTTGGGAGAGTTCACATTCTCAAGTACGGCAAACGGCTCATCAGCAGTAAAAGGCTTCACCAATGTAGCAATCTGTGTAGTAGGATCTTCAAAACAAGCTTTCACGGCATTCAACTGCGAAGGCTGTATAAAAGGCTCGTCCCCTTGTATATTGACTACCACATCAAAGTCCCCTCCAATCTTGACGCAAGCCTCATAACAACGGTCCGTACCGCTTTTATGATGAACAGAAGTCATCACCACCTTACCGCCGAAAGCTTTCACCGCCTTCTCAATTCGTTCGTCATCAGTAGCCACATACGCATCATCCAAAATGCCGGCTACTTGTTCATACACACGCTGTATCACTGTTTTTCCGCCCAAAATAGCCAACGGTTTCGCAGGGAAACGGGTAGAGGCATAACGGGCAGGTATAATTCCCAGAAATTTCATTTATTTAATAGATAATGAAGAATAAAGAGCGGATAATGACTGCTGCACATATTCCCTCTCCCAATCTTCCGGTTTTATTATTTTATCATCATACAAAAGTATATCAATATCCAAACAGACTTTCTCTTCCTTCTTATCCTCCGGCAGACGACCGGAAGCCTGTTCTATGTCTTTCAGTATCCTCTTCACGAGTTCCTCATCCTTATCCGAAAAGAACATAATCACTTGATTGGAAAACAAAGCCGGATTTTTGAAGAACAAAGGTTCCGTCTCCAACTCAGGTGCCCGGTAGATAGGAGAAAACTGTTCCGCCAGTTTCTGCCTGGCAAAAGTCAGATTCTCCGTTCTATTGTAGTTGCTCCCTATGCAAACAATGTATTTGTGCATCTTTTTAGTTGAAAAGATCATCCAGTCCCATTTCCTCCACCTCGCCATCCGGAGTCTCCGAACCGGCACAAGGATCGAATCCTTCCGGAAGTTTAAAAGTTTCCTGCTGATCGTATCCCAAAGTCGGGTCATCAAATACTTTCTTCATATATTTTGCCCAAATAGGTAAAGCAGCGGCAGCTCCCTGTCCGTATGTCATCGATCCGAAGTGGATATCACGTTCGTCACCTCCAACCCAACAGCCGGACACCAACGAAGGGGTAAAGCCCATAAACCAACTATCCGAGTTCTCATTTGTCGTCCCCGTCTTTCCGCCCATATCCGCAGTAATTCCATAACGTCGGACACGTCCGCCCGTTCCTTCATTTATAACGGCACGCAACATGACCAGCATTTTATATACACTTGAAGTACTGATCACCTCATCCATTTGTGGCGCAAACGTAGAAATCACATTGCCTTCACTGTCCTCGATCCGAGTCACAAACAAAGGAGCCACCCGAATTCCCCTATTAGCAAAAGCAGTATATGCACTCACCATCTCTCCGACAGAAATCTCACAAGGTCCCAGACAAAGTGAAACAACCGGGTCGATGGCCTTGTTGCGCACTCCGAAACTATGGATCAGCCGCACCAATTCATACGGATTCAGTTTGCCCATCAGATAAGCCGAAATCCAGTTATCCGAATTAGCCAGTCCCCATTTTAGAGTAACCATCTCACCATAACGCTTCTTATTGGAATTACGTGGCGACCATGGTTCCCCAGTTTCTGTAATCAACGTTTGCTCTACATGGCGCACCTGGTCGCAAGGAGAAAAATTATTCTCCATAGCCAGTGTATACAAGTACGGTTTGATAGTAGACCCTACCTGACGGCGTCCTACCATCGCCATGTCATATTGGAAATATGTATAATTAGGTCCGCCAACATAAGCTTTCACATGCCCGTTCATAGGATCCATCGACATAAAGCCAGTACGAAGGAATGACTTATAATAGCGGATTGAATCCATCGGAGTCATAATCGTGTCCTTGCTTCCCATCCACGAAAAGACTGTCATTTCCTGCGGTGTATCGAATGCTTTCCGAATCTCCTGTTCAGAATTCCCCGCCTCTTTCATCAGCCGGTAACGCTCAGTCTGTTTCATAGCCTTCGTCAACAGTTCTTCCACCCGTTTCGTAGGCAGCACTCTTGCGTATGGCGCATTCTTACTTCCTACTTTTTCTTTGAAAAACAAAGGTTGCAAATAACTCAAATGTTCTTCTACCGCCTCCTCCGCATATTGTTGCATCCGCGAGTTGAGAGTCGTATAAATCTTCAGTCCGTCCGTGTAGACATTATAATTCGAACCATCCTTCTTTTTATTCTTCGCACACCAGCCATACAGAGGATTCGTTTCCCAAGAAAGGGAGTCTTCATAGAATTTCTGCATTTGCCAACCACGATAATTACTCTTCACCGGCTTGGTTGCTGTCATCACACCACGCAGGTATTCACGGAAATAAGTAGCCAAACCTTCCTTGTGGTCAACACGGTTATACGACAATTTCAAAGGAAGCGCTTGCAGAGAATCACATTCGGATTCAGTAATATATCCCGCTTTACGCATCTGTCCAAGCACCACATTACGACGGCCGCGAGAACGCTCATTAAAACGAACAGGATTATAGAGTGACGGATTTTTACACATACCAACCAAGGTAGCCGCTTCCTCTATTTTCAAGTCCTTCGGTTCACGGTTAAAATAAGTATGCGCAGCCGTCTTAATACCGACAGCATTATTCAGGAAATCAAACTTATTGAGGTACATACTCAGAATTTCCTCTTTGGTGTAATAACGCTCGAGTTTTACGGCAATCACCCACTCAATCGGTTTCTGGAAAAGACGCTGGAGAGTATTTCTCGCCACATTCTCCGTAAACAACTGCTTGGCAAGCTGCTGTGATAAAGTACTTCCCCCACCCGCATTTTTCTGGAATAACAAACCACGTTTCACAAATGCACGGAACAACGCCTTAGCGTCAATCCCCGAGTGTTCGGCAAAACGAACATCTTCTGTCGCAATCAACGCATTAATAATATTGGGTGACAAATCCTTGTAGGCTGTATACACACGATTTTCCTTACTATAAGACCAAGTACCGAGCACTTTCTCATCCTCAGAAAAGATCTCCGTCGCAAATTTATAACTTGGATTCTCCAGTTCCTCCACTGGAGGCATATAGCCGATCCAACCTTTCGAAATAGAAACAAAAATAATGACGACAGCCACTACTGCGATTGCCAATAAAATCCAAAGAGCTTTTATTATTTTTCGAATCATGTTTTTTCTTGCTTATAAAAAATGCACTTAATTAAGTTACAAAGGTAGATAAAATCCGGTAGCCGACCAAACAAAAACAGGCGGGATTTTTATTCCCGCCTGTCATTCACCCTAACTCTATCTATTCAGAGTTACCAATTATGAATGAGTCGTATAGTAACTCACCATTTATCAATAGTCTGTAATTTCCATTCTCCTATCGTACAGCGTTCACTATCAAAGTTAATCGCCACTTTCACTACCGGAAGCCCACACAAAGCGAAGCGTTCAGGATAATTCTTCAGATTGATCTGTTCCATAGCTTCACCGGCAGTCTTGTCAAGCTTCAAATCCATCACATAGAGCGTTGTTTTCGTACGAAGCACCACATCCACTCGACCACGGGGGGTACGGACTTCAACATCCACAAAAGAACCCAATAAGCTAAAAATAATGTAGAACATCTGCTGATAGTGACCTTCATACCTCGTATTGTCACAATAAGGAATGGTAGACAAGAAAGTCTGCAGCCGACGCAACGCAGAATCCATATCATCATTACGGATATCACGGGAAAGATAAGCTACCATGGTATTCGTTTTTTCAGTAGGTGTAGACACATAATAAGGCAACAGACTCCTCATCAAGCCGACCCTAACTTCTTTATTAGGAATATCCAATGTGTACAGTCCCAACTCGCTATCGTAACCCTTGATGGTGATATAACCGCTCTGATATAACAGCGGAGTAATACTGGACATTGTCTCCGTCGGTGCATCAAAATCCTCCACAGCTGCTGTTTTTCCTCCGACTTCAGAAGGTTCAACACCGAACTTTTCCAACATCTTTATCAAGTATGTAGGAGTACCGCTACCGAACCAGTAAGAACCAAATTTACCATCCGCAAAAGCATTCAACAGACTGAACGGATTATAGATGTCGGGAGACGGATAAGTGAAATGATAACCGTCATAATTCCCCTTCAACTTCAGCAAGACCTCTTCAGGGGAAATATTCAATTTCGCAGCCAATCTCTCCATATCCTCTTTCATTTGCGTTAGCATCTCATCCTCCGTTATTCCGCAAATTGCAGCGTATGGCTCATCCATGCTGATATTCTTGATATTATTCAATTCACTAAAGATACTCAACTGAGAGAACTTGGTGATACCAGTCAGAAACACATACTTCAGATAAGGATCACAAGCTTTCAAGGGACTATAGAAATTACGCATGATATTACGCAATACGCCTAAATTTTCCTTTTCATGCACCACATCAAGCAAAGGGGCATCGTATTCGTCTATAAGAACTACGACCTTTTTCCCTGTCTTTTCATAAGCACACTTGATAAGACGGGTTAATCGCAGATTAGCATCACCGGCAGTTGTATCGAGACCGAAGGTCCGCTCATAGTCTGAAAGCATAAAGTCAAGCAAACGCTCCAAACGCTCCTGATCCACATGCTTCGCCATACTCATATCAAAATGAAGAACCGGATATTCTATCCACTCTTTCTCCAACCTCTCCATAGCCAACCCTTGAAACAGGTCCTTACGACCAGAGAAATAACTATGCAAAGTAGAAGTAAGCAAAGATTTACCAAAACGGCGAGGACGACTCAGAAACACATATTTCGCAAAATGAGTCATGCGATAAACGTATTCCGTCTTATCGATATAAAGGTAATTCTTCTCACGAATTTCAGAAAAAGTCTGTATCCCTATGGGGTATAATCTTTGCAAAGCTTCCATATCAATCATATTTTTCACAAAGCTACAAAAAATATCCGTTCAAAAAGAAAGCAGGCAGAAAACTTTTTCCCGCCTGCTCCTTTTACTTTATATGAACAGCTCCACAGGTACAAAAGGTACAGTAAATACACCCCGCATTTTTCCACACACGTACGCACGCACCTAACTAATGCGCGCACGTGCGCGTGTGTATAGAGAGAGCCCCCAAAAAGTGTACCTGCTGTACCCGCCATAACCACCGCACCTGATAAACTCATCATACCCGCCACACCCATCGTCAAACAAACACAGTGCTATATAAGTCCTAAAGCAGTGCTTTACGACCTCTAAAGCTATGCTTTAGCCTTCGTAAAGCACTGTTCTAACAAATATATCAACTATCTTCACAGACAGTTGATATATCTCACATACAAATCATATTAGCTTCATGCTAATATGAGGGTATAAGTCAGGAACATACCACTGTACTCTTCCCGACCTTTTGTCAACGTCAAACCTTGACGTATAGTTCTGTTATCCGTACTCTTTCCCCATACCTGATATTAAATTCGATTTATATAGGGAGCTTTGCGACTTATTCATATTGCCAAATGTCATCCATAGTAATTGGCACATAGGCCCCATCTTTCATTTCTATAATGACAGAGGGCTCATGCACAATAAGAGTATGCCACATTCCGGCAGGTACTTGTACGCCATAAATACCACTTGCAGGATTCAATTCATGCCGAGCACATTCAACACCTTTTTCATCATAAAAAAGTTCCGTTATATGACCTCTAAGCAGAATGACAGTCTCAATTGTTTTAGTATGACGATGAATAGGAACATGCGTTCCCGGTAGCAAGGCATTGAGCATACGCTGCGAAGTGTCACCTTCACCATTACGCAAATCAAGATTAATGCGCCGCCGCTCATTTGTTCCCGCCTGAGCTAACAGTTCATCAAGCAGTTTATCATTTATTTCCATATTTTTCATTAACTTTTGCACGTAGATATTCTTCGTGTAGGTGATAATATTTTCTCTTGAACAAGACATAGACGATACAAAGTAATACCAACACTACAACTAAATACAAATACTTATTCATTGGCAAATAAATAGCCCCCAAAGAGATTATTAATTGCATAACCATATAGACGGTCGACACTACCACATGCTTAATATGCAATTCATTGGCCATCAATTGATAAACATGTTTACGATGAGGTTTGCCTATATTTTCATGCAATAATATCCGATGGAGAATAGTGAGTACACTATCAACGCCATATACCATTAGCAGCAGAATAGCCCAATAGTTTCCGCTTTTTAATATATAAGAACCTAAAAAGTAAAGCAAAATAAACGCAATGGATACACTGCCCACATCACCTGCAAAACATTTTGCCTTAGTGCGGAAGTTAAAGAAGCAGAATATCAGCACGCTAAGCAAAGCCACAATAATGAAATTCCGGTCGACAAACTCCTCCCGCGAATTGAGAATAAGCAACGGAACAAGCACAGCCAACGAGTAACCGCCGGTAATACCATTTATTCCATCCATAAAGTTATACGCATTGATAATGCCGGTGCATACTATGAGCGCAATGATAACCACCCACCAATACTCGGGCAGCAAAATGCCCCACTGGTAGAACATGAGTGTCATGGCGACAAAGTGCACAATCAAGCGAAATTTATTGGATACCGAATGAATATCATCCGCAAAACTGATACCACCCAACATAGTGAGTCCTAACAGGAACCAAGGACATGTAAAACCATAGAAGGCAGCATAAAGCCAGGCTCCAAACAAGAAAATAATACCTCCGCCACGCAACACAATAGTACTGTGCGATGAACGCAAGTTGGGTTTGTCTATAATGTTAAACTTGTCGGCAATCTTAAAATAGACCCATTCAAGAACAAGCAATAATACTGCTATTAACAGATATACAACCATACTTATTTTGTATTTGTAAATGATTTAATGGTTTGTGTAAGTCCTTCTTCGGCACGTATGGGCATTTTATCTATACCCAGTGCCTTTTTTATTTTAGCATTGCTAACCACATAGTCTTCAGTTAGCTTTGTCAAACGCTCCGAATTTAGTGGCAGGTGCAACCCATCTCCCACCTTCGCCATGCCATTCATCAGCCCTTTGGGCAGATACCAAATACGTGCTTTCTTACCCAAAGCCTTGCAGATAACTGTAATAAGTCCGTTGGTCGATAACGCTTCATCGTCACACATATTATAAATGCCCGATTCCACTTCCTTAACAAGCAGCCCTTTTATGACAAAACAAAGGTTGTCAATAGAGGTAAAACAGCGGTGATTTTCAAAAGCCCCCAAAGGCCAGGGTACTCCTTTTTTCACCACTCCGTAGAGCAGATTGAGATTCCCCTTGTTTCCGGGACCATGTATCATACAGGGACGCAGGATATACACTTGCTTATCTGCGGCCGGATGAGATAGGATATATTCTTCAGCTTTGATCTTCGATTCACCATAAGGTCCTACTGGATTGGGAACAATATCTTCAGTCAGAATATCACCGGGGACAAAGTCAGCAGCCGCTTTCACCGATGAAAAGAAAATGAACTTCCCGGCCGATGATTTAAGAAACCAGTCATACATCTTTTGAGTGAGCCCCGTATTTACCTTAAAATACACTTCCGGCCCAGAAGTTTTCTTCAAATCATGTGCCTTGCCGGCAAGATGGATAACGGCATCTACTTGTGGAATCTTATTTTCGTCAAGATCATCCCAGGAAAAGGTCTTGACCACACCCTCCTTTTCAGGCGCTACGATATCAAGGCCGTAAATTTCATTACTTTGCCCCAAAGCTTTTACCAAATTCCCCCCTACAAAGCCGTGAATTCCGGTTATAAGTATCTTCATAATATTTTATTTACCAAATCAACGTATTGTTTTGTTACCTTTTCTTTTGTGTAATAGCGCTGTATCACATCATATCCGTTACGCCCCATTTTCTGAAGCTCTTCACGCGACACCGATGCCAGCCATTGTGCCATTTCATCTACCTTCTTATCAAAGTCCTTCTCAGTAATAAGCTTTGCACAATTATAATCCTTAGTGAAGTTTACGATAGGTGTTTTGTCTCCAGAACATATAAGCAACGGTCTTTCACAAGCCATAATGGTATACACTTTAGACGGAAATCCCATCATTTCCATTTCGGGTGCCATAAAGATGAACTGCACGTCACTGTATGCCAATATACTCGGCATCAGATGGCGAGGTTGATAATCGAGTACATGCAACTTGTCCAGTCCCTTCTCTGCTTTCTGTTGTTCCAAGTATGATCGTTGTACCCCCATACCTATCACAAAGTACTCAACATTCAAATCCTTTGTTTTGTCGACCAATGCCACCAGCGGACGCCAGTCTTGCGCATGTCCTATATTCCCGGCATAAAGCAATTTCAAAGAATCGGTTTTAGGAAAGATATTCTCGTCAAGAGGTTCTACATTAGTTGGGTTATAGAGGTCAGTATCTACGAAGTTGGGAATGATGTGTAGCTTATTCGGATCTTCAAAACGACTCACAATCGTATTATAGAAAACATCGTCAATGGTAGTGATTGCAGCAGACTTGTTGTAAATGCAACGTTCGACTTTCTTTAAACAAGCGATTATCGGTCCTGTTTTCTTCTTTAGGATATCGGGATAAATTTCCTGTACATTATATATAACTTTGCAGCCTTTTAATTTACCGAGGATGAGATTGAGCATTCCTATACTGAGAGGTGGAGAGGGCGACACTATTACACTAACATTGCGTATGCACAAACCAAGGAGAAACGAAATGATGTGCCAATAAACAAAACCAAGAATACGCAATGCAGTGCTCTTGAACTTCTTCTGTGGCACATGTATCACTTTTATGCCATGGAAATTACTTTCCTTATAAATTCCGGGAATTTTCCATTTTAGCGGTTGCTTTGCCAGTTGTTCCTCTACTACATTAAAATGCGGTGTTGTAGAAAGCACTACTACCTCATAACCTTCTTTTTGAAATCTAAGTGCGATATCGTTATAAAGATATGCAGTGGAAACACCATCTGGGCTGAAGATAAGACTGTGAATTAAGACTTTCTTGCTCATTTATCAACGTTTATATTAAATCGTTCCTTAAAATATGTCCGCATCTCTTGCGGTGTAGGATTTTTCCCTATATAATATTCCATCTCTTCAATCTTGGCATCTATAAGATACCTGTACCAATATGCCTGTAATGTAGCCCAGATAAAGCCGGGTTTGCCATCGAGAAAGCCACCAAAACAGATGTAGCGAACGAAGAAATACATGAATGCACGCAAGAATTTGGGCAGTTTATAATACTTACCCTTCTCCCTGTTACGGCTCTCCAATCCATTCCCTCCCGATACAATGTCGTTCCAATAACCTTCATAAGCAGCCACAATCTCACGGTTGGCATAGTTGTTGTGCTTTTGAGTCCATTCAGTGAGTCCATTTAAATTTTCATCAATAAATCGATGCTTCATATCTACTGTATCACCTTCGGTAACATAAATTTGTTCATCCATCCAACGCTGTTCCATCATTGCCTTTCCTGTACGCCATAAGCGCATCAAACGGATTGTACGTAGTTTTCCATGCTTCAATTCACGTCCCAATAACGCTACATTGCGTGGCAACATACAACCTGTAATATTTATGGATAGAAAAGGTAATCGTTCTTCCAACTCTGCTATCAATTCATTGGTTAGGTATTCGTCAGCATCTAAACGCATGGTCCACTCTGTTTTAATCGGACAATTCTCCATTGCCCAAATAAATTGCTGTGCCTGATTCACATACTTGTTTTGTAACACTACCGCACCATGCTCACGCGCAATGTCACAAGTTTTATCAGTTGAGTAACTATCTACTACATATACCTGTTTTGCTATACGTTTGACATTGTCAATACTTCGTGCAATGTGTCTTTCCTCATTATACGTGAGGATTATTACAGAAAGGTCTAACATTTTTATTTGAAGTTACTTTAACTTAATGTTTACTTTATCAAATCAAAAAAAACGCCCCAATCACTTTCTCGTTCTTGTGGCAAAGGTTTATATCGTTTATGATTTATACTAAACGCTACTATATTCTTTGCCCAAGCTTCATAATCATACACATCAGTATAAACTACTCCATCATAACCATTCAACACTTCATAAGCATAATCTACATCAGCCGCCAAAACCGGAAGTCCAAAGGCTGCCGCTTCAAGTAATGGCAAACCGACTGTCTCAATCGAACTCGGAAAAACTAAAGCTGCAGCAGATTTATAGTAACTCAATAAATTATCATGCTTTATAATACCTTCAAATACGAAGTTTTTGTCTACACCATTCTTAACTACCTCATTGTACATTATAGGAGCTTTTTCTGCAGAACTTGTTACATGAATTTTTATATCCTCCGCCAATGCCGGATTTTGTTTACTTAATATTCCCATGGCTTTTGCCAAAGTGCAACCATTACGATATTTAGAATCATCACCAACAAATATGAAATGTTTCTTATTATCTTCCCAATTATAGGTTTTACACTGTGTAACATCCACCTTCTCAACATCCGGAAAACATACACGAACATTTTCCGTAGGGACATTAAAGTATGATACAAAGCGTTTCTTCACAATAGGTGTTTGTACAACAAACTGTGTATTTTTAGCCCATGTACGCTTTACTATACGAGGAAAAATATGCTTATAATTAAACAGCATTCTTTCTGTACATTTGAAAGGATTGTAAGCTCCCGGATATAACGGCAACGACTGATGAAAATAAACAATCTGCTTACTTCCCCCGATCTTCTTATATCCATTATTCTGAAGTGAAACCACAACATCGGGCTTTACTCCCAATTTTACAATTTCATTTTGTAGCAATTTACCTTCAAACAAAATCCGTTTTAACTTGGATTGTAGAGGAAAAGATATATATGTTACTCCCTCTATCGCCACTTTCGGCAGCACAGGATTAATAAATATCCAATACTTATTTTGTCCTATATACTTTGGCAGATGCGATAAGAACTGCTTATATATTGTTATACCTCCCCCGGCTTGTAAGGTTGTGGCAATTACGAAAATATTCATAAATATTATCCTCTCCAGTGCATTTTAACATATCTATTATGTATCATATCATTACCACCATGCAGTATAAGTTTTGCTTCATTGGCATCAGCAAACTGCAACAGGTTACGAGTCCGCAAACCATCCGCATACAGTTGGTCAAAATAATTACCTGGTATACTAGAATACATAGTGTTGTAACCATAACGTTTACACTCATCAAGTACTAATTGTGAAAAATAACCTATTGGGAAACATATCTCATCCACTGTTTTACCCAGCAATTCCGTGAGCTCCTTTTTCGATTCACAAAGTTCGCGTACCAACTCCTCTTTAGTGAATTTAGTTAAATCACTGTGGCTCCAAGCATGACACTGAAATATAAAACCTGCTTTTTGAAGTTCAAGAATTTCGTCTTTATTAAGATACCCCGGTTTTCCTATTAAGCTTATTGCAAGAAATACTGTTGGACACAAACCATTATCTATAAAAAACTGTCTGGTATCATAAATGCCACGGAATCCATCGTCAAAGCATATCATCACCTCTTTATCAGGATTCTGTATTTTCGCTTTTATGATAAATCCCTCATCATGTATCACCTTAATATGTTGTGCAAACGTACTAAGCGAAGTACCCATATCTGTATATTTTTTATCGCCGTACACATCGTGATAATACACTATTTTACTCTTCTTATTATGGTGCAATATGCTCGAAAAGCATAACAGAGTTTTTTTTATTATTTTTCTCATCGTGTAGTTTTGTTTATAAAATCTTCCAAACATTTACGGTAGAGCGAATAATTCCAGTGATTGTGCATAAAGTTATACGCATTATCAGAATACTTCTTGTATGTATCTATATTTGATATTTGCCTCATGGCATCCACAAGTGACTGCTCACTATATGCATCAAAAACAAAGCCTGTATCGTTACCATCTACAAGGTCATAATGTGCTCCCACCTCGTTACTCACTAACACTGGCATACCCGCTGCCATAGCCTCGTTAACAACCAATCCCCAAGGCTCGTAAGTAGAAGGTAATATCAACACATGATTTTGACGATAAACATTCAATAGATCGTCACCATACTTTGGTCCATCGAAAAAAACAGATCCATATGACTCATATTTCTTTTTAAGTACCTCACCAAAAGCCCCTTTTCCCACGATATGCAGTTCACTATTTGCATATTTTTGGTGATAAGCCAGAAATGAACGAATCATAAAGTCTATATTCTTACACTCTATCAATCGCCCCACATATACAAAACACATTATATCTGTTGGCTTCTGTTTGTACTTCTTATTATCAAAATGTACATTATCCACCACCATCGGCATCAACAGAATTCTCTCCTGGGCCATACCAAACTTACGAAACAGGTCTTTATGTGTATAATTACCACCAGCAAGACCATAGGTATGTTTGTTTCCAAACACTATGCTTAAATATATGCGCTTTCCCCATCGTTTAAACAGTCCTACCGGTTCCCGATACTGAGTATCAGAGTCTATTCCAATGGATTTACTATACCACAAATTCAAAACAAACAACATCAAAAACGACAAGCCAGTGTATCCGTTAAATATAATAGTATCATACTTCTTAAGTATACGCCTCATATAACACCATTGTTGCCATTTCGATAGGTCTGCAAACACATCCTTTTTACCCTCACCCCCCGTGTTTTTTGCCTCGCTATCGCCCAATAAATAACAGTAATCTATTCCCATTGGCACATAGACTTTAAGATTTCGGTCTACTGTATAACTGGCTGGTTCAGCAAGAAAAGCAAAAACCTTCATCAGCCTTTATATTTTTTTAAAGTTTTACGCATATGTGAAGCAGCAATCTTAAACAGCACATACCAATTCCCCCACTTGGTTTTAGATGCCATAAAGCGATAGAGATTTTCTACTTGGGGACGGAAATTTTGCATCTTATAATCATAGCCACCGCGACCAAAATCAACAACAGAGCTACCTATTTGAGATTTTTCAACAATATACCTCACATTATTCCACAAATTGAATTGTCCTGATTTATACAATATCACCCATCTCATACTATAAGTTCTCTGCTCATTCACAAATACAAAACCTAAAGATATCGGCTCACCATTGTCATATAGGACAGGTAATTCTACCAACCCATTCTCATAAAGTTTACGCATAAATAACCTCATTGTATCGTTTAAATACGATGACGAACGTAAACCAGAATCAATCATCAATTGTATAATTCGATTTATCACATGTTCCGGATAAGGTTCATTGGCAATATTAAAGATTTTCATATTACATTGAACCGATTTCTTGTCAAGCGTAACCAAACGTTTTCGTTCTTTGGCATTTAAGTGTCGAAACTCACTAAAAATGCTCTCAGACTTAGGACAGTTTAACCATGAGTGTTCTGTTTGCGAAAAAACGAAAGCATTACCTTGAAACACTTTCCAATACGCCAAAATAGGAGAATTGGAAACTACATTATCAAGTAATAGAAACCTTATCAACTTATCTTCCTCTACAAATTTCCAGACATCGTTCATTAAATTATATATAGCTACAACCTCTTTTGATATAATAATATTACAAAAGTCGGTATGTCTATCATTAATAAACTTTAGAAATCCCTTTCCATTTATGTAAAAAGGGAATATAGCCTGTAATTCCTTATCATTAGTACGGTATGTTATAATATAAAGTTTATTATTTGGGGTTGCAAACGTCTCCCAAGCAATCCAATTATACTTAAATGTTTGGAAAAATGTTACATCATTAGCATTATGAAATAATGAATTCCATTCAATCTCTAAAGTCTTGAACTTATCAATAGTATCTATTATTTCTATCATATTTACTCTTGTGTTATTTTATATTTATTATCCACGATTACATTAGCCAAAGCTATTAATATCCACACATGCAAAAAAGAAAAGTCACCTGCAGCCATAATATATCCCTCCGCAAAAAGATGGATACTTCGCCATACCAATAAAGTTATCACTAACAGCAATTGTAATGGATACCTTTTTGCATTGAACATATACTTTATTATTGGTTTTAGTGCTAATATGGCAAAGAATAATGTTCCTAATAGTCCAACAGATGACAACATAAACAACCAACTGGTACCAGGTTCAATACCACCATTGGCACGCACACTATCAGACGACTTCTTAAGGTCGACACTAGAAAATCCTATTCCCAAAACTGGGCTCGATTCAAACTCTGCTTTTCTAGCATTCCACATATCATCCCTACTCGAAAACTGCCCTCCCATTGCATTACGCGCCTCTGTTTTTTCACGCACTTTTTCAGTATAAGGATACCACACGGGAGATGAGATAACCACAAGAAATAAAGCCACAATTAAATATTTCATGAATTTACCCACATTGCCCAAATAAAACCATAAATAAAAGAATAGTGCTACAAACGTAGCTCCCAATGCAGCACGAGATGCACCTAAAAAACAAACAAGAACAGATGCAACAGATGCACCCAAGAAGCCCCATTTTTTCCGGAAAGTTGTATCAGGGTTATTTGTCTCATCAAGAAATAACTTAAAGCAAAGTAAAGATGATATACCACCAATACTACTCATTGTCATACTATGATTAGTAAATCCATTAAATCCGGACCATCCATGAAATAATGGAATATGCGCCAAGTATCCACCAAACGAAATTAATGTACCGACTATAATGACCTTGTTTATTAAACCATACAAATTCCATTTAAATTTATTCAATGAATTTCCTTCATTTAATGGTCCAATTGCCAAAATCATCAAACAAAAAGAAATCAACCTATATTCAGCCTGAAATATGGATGGGATATCATTGGCAAGAATAGACAAAACACATGCTATTATAAATAATACCATCGTAACATTAATCCTTACACCATTGATAATGCCTATTAAACCAATAAAAGCAAACCATCCGTAATAAGCAGCCTGAGGTATAGGAAGCCCAATACATAGTGAATTTGAGAATGCAATGATTACAGATAAAATTAAAATAATATTGCTATTCATTTTTGTGTTAAGTAATTCATAAATGGCTGTATAAGCTTATTTATATCTATAGGATATTTAAGTATTTGCCTTTCTCTGGTTTTAATGTAGCGACCTATATTTCGAGCAAGTGCCTTATAGTCGTGTGGTTCAATTACCCAATTATCAAAATCTTCTTCTCGTATATATTCAGTAATACCAGAACCTTTGGCCGTCATAAAAGGTACTCCACAAGCATAAGCCTCAGTATATACACATCCAAATGCGTCCCAATAAGATGGAAGAACAAACAAATCTAAAGTATTATAGAAAGCATTTAGCTGGCGATGATCAACTTCATTTTTAAATTCAAAATAATTATTCAATTCTTGTCTTTGCACATACTCCTCACACTCTGTTCTAGTTACCCCCGTACCAATAAATGTAACTTTTATGTCTTCAAATCCTTCCTTAAGCAATATTTCTACAGCCTTTATTAATGTTATCTGGTCTTTAATTGGCCAGAAATTTGCCACACATCCAATATGAAAACCGGAATGTGATCCATTTGTTGAATAAAATTTAGTTTTATCTACCCCATTGTATAAGACATAAGTATCTTTAAGTTTTATACCATCATACTCAGCAAGATAGCGTAATATCTCCTTACTTACTCCCACATGTAAATCAATTCTGTTACACAACTTCACGCCATAACTTATACAACGCCTCTTATGCCATTGCCTATCAGCAAAACGTCCATCGGTAATGCTAAGTACGTCATATCCATGATGTTGCAGAATCGTTTTTGTCCGGGGATTCTTAGATTTTACATAATCAGCATACTTTGCTAAACTTGTTACATGAGAATGCACTACAGCTATGTCTTCATATTTAACATTGATACGTTTCAAAGCTTTGCTAAAAGAATGTAGACTGAAATAATCCCCCGCCCCCGGCCACGCATTTGTCGGCAAGTCATACTGCACAAAACGATGTACATTAATACCATCGTATTCATACTCCCCCACTTTGTGCATCCAGGAGTCAGGCATCATCACAATTACCCGATAACGACCGTCACACATTATTGCCTTTACTTGATCATACACGTAAGGACCACGAAATGACTGCGCTGAAGGGAAAAACGGCGTAATAACTAAATATATAGATTTATAATCAATTCGCATTATCATTTCTTTTATCCGCCACCAATAAATTCGTACAATAGTTGCACATTTTATTAAAGCTATAAGCCAATAAAGCACTTACAATTATCAATGCCAAACCTTGAAAGACACTATCCTTTACAATATATTTTACCAACCAAATATGAATCAGATAGAGTTCCAAACTTATAGTCCCAAACATCACTATAACCTGTGAATTTACCATATTCCTCATTAAATAGAGTAATGTCATGAAAGATATTCCTAAAGGCAATTTTATTCCCAATTCACATAACAGAAACCAATGAGTATTCGATAAATCCCTCATAAAAGAGAGTTGTTTAAGCGCAAGACAACCTATACCTAGCAAGAGCAAAAAAATATTATAAAAGCACACTTTTCTAAAAGGCACGCAATCTATCACTCTCTTCCTCTCCGATACTATAACTCCCACCAAGAAACTAAAAGCTTGTTCAGCACATAGTGATGAAAGACACGAAAATGAATAGATCGCAAAAAGTAAAAGCAATAATAACTTGTACTTACCGTTAAGTAACTTATTACTAATATAAAAAGCTATATAACACCTTACCAAATAATCAATATACCAAAGTCCATAACCGGATAAAAAAAGAAACATTGCTACTCCTATGCCACCAAAGGGAGTGAACCCTACAAAATTCCAACACCCTGCAATGTGGCAAAGCATTATTATCAGTATAGTGTAACCCCTATATACTGAAGTATTAGACAATGACAATACGTCTTTACATAATATCAAGTTATCACAAATAAAATATGACGGTAATGAAGTTTTCTTATTATCAACATAAGAACATAGTCTCAACACTACAAACAATACAAAAAACAGTAAAAATGAATTCAGCACTTTTATATACTTTTTACAAAAGTAATTTTATTAACAATGTGTATTATCTAACCAAATTTTCTATTACCTTCTCCCAATCTTTAATAAGCACCCGCCAATCAAATGATTCAGCCAATTTTATAGCTTCGTCCGCAAGAGTATTGAGTTTCCAAGGACTTTGCTGAAGATCTTTGAGTATCACCTCTATATCATCTATTTTATCAACCACATAACCATTTTTCCCTGTGGTAATCCATTCCGAGGCCCCATAATCTGAATAAACAATGGACGGTACCCCCATAGCTGCCGTTTCAAGTGTTACTTTTGGAAAGCCTTCAGAACGAGAAGGAAAAATGTGCAAATCAATACCTTTGAGAAACTCCGATATTTGAGTATGGTCCATTAAACCATGATAGACACAGTTCCTCAGTCCTTTGGATCCAATTTCCTCAACTACATCATAACCAATACCACCACCAACTATATGAAAAGTGAGCTCCGGAAACTTCTCTGCTATTGCATAGAAATCATCAATACCCTTATAGCGAATATTATTACCTATAAACGCTATATTATGTAACTTATCTCTAGGTCTACTTTGAGGTTGAAATAGCTCTGTGTCAATACCTAAATACAGCACTCCGTCAGAATTAATCCCCAGCAATTCCTTATTCTTCTCAGACATGTATTTAGTAATAGCATAGGTCTTCGTTGTAAAGCTATAGACGTTTACAATAGCTTCCTTAGAGCCATAAGATACAATAGATTTATCTAGATTTGTACCTGATATGACCCCCTCAACAGTGGTGAACGACTTCTTACCAAACCACTTCAGACACCTACTACAGAACTCCCATATTTCACCTTTTGGCAAATATGCCACGTCACACCACATAATACCTCTCAAATATGTAAGATAACGAAAATAACGTTGAGGACGCAAACACTTAAACAACTTTATGCCAACCAAATCAATATCCACACTCAAATTACCATTTGGGAAAAGCATTGCCGCACACTCAATCTTCCCCTTATTAAGATATTTCGCCAAAGCACGACAATTCAAATTTTGCGCATTAGTGTAATTAACGTATCCTCCAAGGAACACTTTTATCTTTTTAGTCTTCATTTCCTGTGAGTATTTTTAATACCTGCTGTCTGTTAAACGAAGCGTATGCACTATCATACCACTCCTTTACAACCTTACAATCTTCTTCATAGACCTGCTTGTCCGCTATCCGTGTTCCCACCTCTAATAAACTCATACTTTCATAAAGAGGATAGCGATATTGTTCATAAAAGATTGTTGTACCATGAGACAACATCTCATCAACCAAGAAAAAAGTAGGAACACCAAAATTTGCATATTCGAAACTAGTAGTAGAACTCCATGTAATGTGGAATAAAGCTAAAGGAACCAACTCTATTAATGTTTTTGTGGTAAACTCTACAAACGGATATTTTGTAGTGACATCACTCAAATCTACCTCATTATTAAAACGAGGATGGTGCTTCAACAACACCTTATAACCCCATTTATCCAATTGCTCCAAGCACTCATACAACATCTTAGGCGAATGCTTATACCACATTTCACCATCTGATGTTATTTGTAAAGATATTATAACACACTCTCGTTTTTGATATACAATATCAATCACAGAATTTCGTATTGGATAACCAACCACTTTTATCCTTTTATATAATTCATCTTTGAACAAAGCCCCATCAAAAGCGCGTCGATAAAGCGTTCCCCATAACATGACACGTCTATTGGACTTTATATATGAAGGTACCAAATAGTCTTTTTCTACGAAATATCCCGGATGTCCATTAAATATGATTCCATGTTGGTAATCGTACACTATTCCGTTTGGATTTAACTCAGCTAAAACATCAATCATAGAGTTTGAGATTGTAATATACCTCTTTGCTCTAAACTTATGAAAGGTAATTGCATCCCAAAAATGAGCTATATTCGCATCTATCTCTACAGGTGCTTTTCCTTTATGACCAACACGCATCAGCTTACGCATTATCGTCACAATCCAAAAGAAAGCATCTGCTTTCATACACTGAGGATCGCGAGGATTAGAAGTACCACTATCAGGTTCTTCCATTATAAGATATTTTACTCCATTCTCTTTGCAAATCTCAACTATCGAATCAAAATAAGGATTCGTACCTTTAGTTGAACGATTAAAATGTTGCGGATAATATAGAATTACATCTATATTTTTGCCAAACAAAATGTGCTTAATCAATTGAACAAAAGAATATAAGATATCGAAAAACATCATACATTATTTATTTTTCCAATAATCTCTAACGTGAATCATTAAAAATCTAAAGTTTTTGTCGAAACACATAAAGAATATGGTAAGGAGAAATAAAATTAAACATCCAATAATAAAACTATACATAAAAGCACCAATCATTGAAGTTGAATTAACCAAAGAACTAATTCCTCCTTCCACATACAAAACACCACATATTGTTATACAAAGGATAACAACATATTTTAAAAACACAGGTAGATATTCTTTAATTATGGACATTTGGAAACCATTTTTAAATAAATAATATGGTTGCCAACAAATTTTTATAAGCAAATCTGCTATTGTAAAAGCAAATAAGATACCAGGCAATCCAAAATACTTACCTAATATTAATGATAGAGACATGCTAATAAACACCTCTGCTATTGGAGCCCACACATCTTGAAACAATCCATAAGCATCTTTAAAATTTGTCACAGTAAGACGCGCTTGAAGTATGAAAATATGAATAGACATCAGTATGAGAACTAATTGAGGCATAATATATTCTTCACCTAACCATACAAGAATTAACTTTGGGACAGCAAAATAAAGCGTTATACTGCACAGTCCTGCAACAAAATATCTTAAACTCATAAGTTCAAAAAATACTTTAAGTAATTTTTCTTTATTACCCTCTGCTATTAAATTTCCTATACTAGCTCCCATACCAATAAATAGACCATCAAAAAAAGCTGTTATTTTAGACATCAACATATTATAATTGCCATATATTGCAACCATAGACAATGAAGAAAAAATACTTATAAAAATGTTTATTGACCCGTTGAATATTAAATGAGATAACTTAAATGCAAAAACTTGCTTTGTCCTTACCCACAAGTCTTTGTAGTCTTTAAATTTTGCTCTTCCCGATTTAATTGAAGTATTTAGCCATGGATAACGTTTCTTCACTGAAAAATGAAGAATGATCGAGTTTACTGTTCCCGCAACAATCTCCAAACATATCCACCAAATATAACAAAATGGCAGTAATGATGACATCATCTGTAACACCGTCTTAACAACAGTAATAATGTTATAGCGATACATTATTACATAGTTGTTCTGCGATGCAGAAAGAATAATCTGCTTATAATTAACAAAATAACTAAGCAGAGCACCATATACCATTGAGAAGAACATGAAATACACCAACCATAATGGAATATTTATATCCTTAAACATTAACGGGAAAAAGCATGAAAATATAAAACTGACACTACCTATTAATATACCTATACGGGAATAAAGGAATCCATACACCGATATAATATCACTTATTTTCTCTCTCTCATCATTAAACAAAGGCTTATAAAGAGTAACACCAACAGCAGTGCCAATCCCTAGTTCTGTGATATTCATCAAATTGAGTATATCGCCTAACGTTGATGACAATCCCAAGAACTCTGTGCCGAGATTATCTAAAAAAACTTTACGAGAGAAGAAAGCCAAAACTGCCGTGATAACATAAAATATCACGTTCACTTTGGCATTTTTTATAGATTTCTGTATTCTGCCTGTCATTTATATTATTTTATCATTGTTTGCCTATAGTCTATACTTTTTATCTCTATACCAACAAATATCACTCTTAATCAACTTTGCAGGGACTCCTACATATATTGCATTTTCCTCTTCAAGACTTCTAGTAACCAATGACGAATTACCTATAACAGAGCCACTAGGTATCAACACACCTTTCATTATCTTCGCATTCGCACCAATCCAGACATGATGACCGATAGAAATAGACCCGCCATGATTCACCCGCTTACCATGTTGAAATATGGCATGATTGTCTCCTGTTCTCAATTCGATATTCTTTGCAAACATACAATCCTGCCCTATTGTAATATCCATCCCTTCCGTAACCCATAATTCAGCCCCATTAATCGTCGTCTTATTTCCTATAGTCACATCACTACCATCATCCATAACTCTAATAATCAAGTTATTAGCATACCCTCCCTGCAAATAAATCACAGAATTACAACAATTTAAACTAATTTCAGAATTTTCCAATACTTGCGACGAGTGTATGTATACCCTATTTTCACTTCCCCTAATTTTTATTTTCACTTTTTTTAGCCGGGCTCCATTAAGAATTACCTCATTATTAGCATATCTCTGTAAATACAGAGGTAGAGCATATAAACGATTCTTTAAGGGTCTGAAAGTCTTTTTTAACTGATTTATAATACTCATTTTTATTATCGTCGATTAGAAAATCATATAGTAATAGATTAGTATAATTAAAACAATCGATCTTTTCGGTTACTCTTTATTGAGGTAATGATAACTTCCTGTATCACTCACTTTTTGGGCCGGATTGCCAGCAACAGTTATACCAGCCTCCATTATCGAATGAATAACAACAGAGTTTGCTCCTATCACAACATCATCTGCTATAGTTATGTTGCCAATAATCTTTGCACCACTTCCAATAAAAACCCTATCTCCTATTTGCGGAGCTCCACATCTGTCATAACGTCCTTGTCCACCAATAGTTACATCTGACAGTATTTTACAGTTCTTACCCAGTTTAGCAATGGAACCGACCACAATTTTCCCATGTGAAATATGAATACCAGGACCAGCGCAGTTAGGATTAAGTTCTATACCTGTAATTGCACGTAATCTTGACAACTTCTTAATAAAGTATATACGTTTTACCCCCCCCCATAAAAATATCATTACAATTAGTAAAGTATTCCAAATATCTAAGACATTTTGTAAATTCATAATTGTAATCGGGGAATAACCACTCAACTATTCGTTGTTTCAATGAAGGAAACAATACTTTATGTTGAGCCTTACGATCTTCAAGAAGATAATGCTTTAAATCCTGTTTAGACTGTATCATTGTTCTATTAAAAATGTTTTATTGATTATTTCACAAAGTCGTTCCTCACCTATAATTACCTCCACAAATTCACGAAACACACCTTCCCCACCCTTTTTGGAAAGAGGCACATTGGCTAGTTGCTTCACATACTCGGGAGCTGATACTGGAACACCGGCAAATCCCACTTTAGAAAGAACATCCATATCATTAAGATCATCACCTATATAGGCAACTTGTGCCAAAGTGATCGATAATTCCTTACACAGATTCTTTACAACAGAAAGTTTATCTTTTACTCCAAGATAACAATAATCCACTTTTAATTTATCTGCACGACGTTGTACTATTTGAGTATTCTCACCAGTAATAATCCCCACGGGAATATGAAGATTGTGAGCAAATAGCACACCTGCACTATCATACGTGTTGAACTTCTTTAATTCTACATTGCCAGCATCATAATACATCCCCCCATCAGTCCAAACCCCGTCAATATCGGTAAGAATAAGTTTCGGCAGCATATTATAAGATGTACTTTGGATAAATTATTTCATTAGCAGGAATATCTTCCTTAACAGCATGACCAATTACTAAATCCTTCTGGCTCCATTTGAAACCATCGCCGGGACTAAGCATATGTATATCTTCTTCTGTAATAATCTCACCAGCTTGCAATACACGTTTGCTTGCAATAGAACGTTCAAGCTTCTCCTTGGCAGTAGTAACATTCTTATCGATATACAAATCCTCAGTTCCAAGCCATTTTTCTGCAATACGAATGTCCCTAATCATACGGTTTACGCCATCAGGTCCCAATGAACCAGCCTGGTCGGTACCTTTCATGTGACGGTCTATAGTGATATGCTTCTCTATAATCTCAGCTCCCATACCTACTGCTACCACAGGAGCCGAAATACCGATAGTATGATCTGAAAAACCTATTGGATACTGGCTATAGTGTTTCTTCAAATAACTGATAGTTTTAAGATTAAGATTATCAGGATGTGTAGGATATTGTGACACACAATGTAATATTGAAATATTGGAATGGTAACGTGTAATCGTGTCAAGAGCATTATCAAGTTCTTGTCTTCCTGCCATACCAGTAGAAAGAATTATAGGTATCTTAGTTTCTGCCATCGCCGCAAGCAAAGGAAGATTGGTAAGATCACGACTCGCTACTTTCAAATAGTCGGGAGTAAAAAGTTTAAGCAATGACATGCAACCTTTAGCACAAAGTGTCTCAACAAAATCGAGACCTTTTTCCTTAGCATACTTATATACTTCATAATGAGCCTCGTCATCAAGTTCAAGAAAGGCACGATGTTCGCCATAAGTACGACCAAATGAATTAGGATTATCGTAGATACGATTCATCTGTGAATTAGTCAGTTCTTCGTTAAGATCACGCTTAGTCATCTTAACTGCATTCATTGGCTTTAAATCTATACCAAATGTTTCCTCTTTAACAGGGCGAGAAATCAATTCGACTATTAACTTTGCCACATCAACAGAACCATTATGGTTTTGACCAATCTCACCTATAATATAAGTTTCACCTTTAGTTATCATTTTGAGTTTTTATTTATTTGTTGAACCATTGCATTATAAATATCCGGATGCTCATCAAGATAAGACACAACTTCATCAATCGTAGGATATGGATTTACTTTGCACAACTCAGCATAAACACTCCGTGCATTAGTAAAGTCTTCGATTGTATCTATTGTTAGGCGTATATTCGAACGGCCTTTCAAACAAATAGGGCCTTCAATCCATTCTAGCTTGAAAATTTCAGGATTTGTATAGATATAATTCGTTACATGTTCATGATAAATTCTTTCATCTGTTAAACATTGCACTTTCTTTAATGCATCTAAAGAAACATATTCAGCCCAAAATCCAAAATGAGTTTTAATAGAAGGACAACCGTTAATATCAAAGCTAATATACTCTGCATCAGAGTTACTTGAGACTTCAATCAATTTCTTTATTGAGTTTAATTCGAGAAAAGGATTATCAGAGCAAATGCGGATTATTTTATCCACTCCATTTGTTTCTGCTGCATCTATAAAACGCTTCAAAACATCATTTTCTTCTCCTCTAAAACATACTATGCCATGTTCCTTACAGAACTTTTCTATTACGTCATTTTCTGAACTTACAGAAGTAGCTATAATAATTTTTGCATCAATAATCAGATTCAATTTATTAATAAGTAAATCCAATATGCAATTATTATTATAAAATGGGCGTAATATTTTATGAGGCAACCTAGTTGACCCCATACGAGCTTGAACCAAAAATGCAGTTTTCATATATTATTTCTCACTTATACAAACTTTACTTTTTTCTCCACACCATTTTGTTTACCACCCCCGTATAACTCTGAATAATCTTCACCACTTTATTGGCAACATCTTCAACATATACAGGCACAGGAATCCCGTTATCTCCCTCTGCATTCATGGCAATAGCAGTGTCAACAGCTTGAAGAAGCGACTTCTCATCGATACCCGCAAGGATAAACCCTGCCTTGTCCAATGATTCGGGACGCTCGGTACTGGTACGGATACAGACTGCCGGGAAAGGATGTCCCACACTGGTAAAGAAGCTGCTTTCCTCAGGCAGAGTGCCTGAATCACTGATTACAGCGGCTGCATTCATTTGCAGACAATTGTAATCATGGAAACCGAGAGGTTCGTGACGAATTACACGCTTATCCAATTGGAAACCGCTCTTCTCTATTCGGTTACGTGAGCGAGGATGACAACTGTAAAGAATAGGCATATCGTACCTCTCAGCTATGGCATTGATAGCATTAAACAGGGAAAGGAAATTCTCTTCTGTGTCAATATTCTCCTCGCGATGAGCACTAAGTAGGATATACTTTCCCTTCTCCAAACCAAGACGATGGTGAATGTCGCTAGCCTCTATATCGGCAAGATTGGCATGCAATACCTCAGCCATGGGACTACCGGTCACATAAGTACGTTCTTTAGGGAGACCGCATTCGTGAAGGTATCTCCTTGCGTGCTCGCTATATGCCAGATTTACGTCACTGATAATATCAACAATGCGCCGGTTGGTCTCCTCAGGCAGGCACTCATCTTTACAACGGTTTCCTGCCTCCATATGGAAAATAGGGATGTGCAAACGCTTTGCCGCAATGGCACTCAGGCAAGAGTTGGTATCACCTAATATGAGCAATGCATCAGGCTTGATTGCATTCATTAATTTGTAGGAGCAGTTGATGATATTGCCGACCGTTGAGCCGAGGTCATCACCCACAGCATCCATATAAACCTCCGGATCGGCTAATTTCAAATCCTTGAAAAATACCCCGTTGAGATTGTAATCATAGTTCTGACCGGTATGCGCCAATACTGTATCAAAATACTTGCGACACTTGGTAATAACTGCCGCAAGACGAATAATCTCAGGCCTTGTACCTACTATGATAAGAAGTTTCAGTTTGCCGTTATCTGCAAACTTTACGTCGCTATAATCTGTCTTAATATCTGCCATAATTGTATTTATTCTACGGGTAAGAAATAAGTGTCCGGACAATTGGGATCAAATGCCTCATTCGCCCACATGAGGGTTACCAAATCGCAAGTATCAGAGAGGTTTATGATATTGTGAGTATAGCCGGGCAACATGTGTACAGCCTCTATCTTATCACCGCTAACCTCAAAATTCAGTACTTCATCCGTATCTATCCTACGTTGCTGAATGAGAGCCTTACCCGACACAACAATAAAGAACTCCCATTTCGTATGATGCCAATGCTGCCCCTTGGTAACACCTGGCTTACTTATATTCACACTAAACTGACCGCAATTTACCGTCTTCAGCAGTTCTGTGAAACTGCCGCGCTCATCTACGTTCATCTTCAACGGAAAGACAGCCTTCTCTTTGGGCAAATAGCTAAGAAAAGTACTGTAAAGCTTCTTGGCGAATGAATTTTCCGGTATCTCGGGCATTAGCAATGTCTGGGGCTGTGCTTTAAAAGATTCAAGTAACGAAACTATTTCACCCAAAGTTGCTTTATAGGTAACAGGTACGGCGCAATAACGGCCATTGGCGGTAAGAACAGTCTTCACACCGTCAAATTCACAGTGATGTTCATTACCCTGCAAGGCACTTATCATTTCTTTTACAAGATCATCGATATAAAGAAGTTCAAGTTCCACACAGGAATCATTCACCTGTATGTCAAGGTCGTTGGCAATGTTGTTACAGAATGTGGCAACCGCGCTGTTATAATTTGGACGACACCATTTGCCGAAAAGATTCGGAAAACGATATACCAATACTTTAGCACCTGTTTCTCTACCGTACTCAAAGAACAGCTCCTCACCCGCTAACTTGCTCTTGCCGTAATCGCTCGTACCATAACGGCCGATCAGGGTTGCCTGAATACTACTTGACAGCATCACGGGGCAAGTGTTCTTATGAGCTTTCAAACAGTCGAGCAATATTGATGCAAAGCCGAAGTTGCCGCTCATAAACTCGCTATTCTCTTTGGGACGGTTTACACCTGCCAAGTTGAAGACGAAGTCACAGTCAGAACAGTAAACATCCAATTCCTCCGGATTACTGTCTATATCATATTCATAAACAGCATCAATAACAAGGCCGCCATAACAGCGGGCCTTTCCTTCCTTTATATTGTTGAGCTCGGCACAAAGATTTTTTCCTACGAAACCTTTGGCGCCTGTTACAAGTATCTTCATTATTCGGAACGGATTTCTTTTGATTTGGCACGCTCTATCAAACCGAGATCCTCCTGAATAAAGCGCAAACGCATAAGCTGTTCCTTCATCCCCTCAACATCTAGACGTGCGGTGTTGTGAGAGTGATAATCCTCAATTGCTGAAACCTTCTCATTACCTTCCACAAAGAACTTGTCATAGTTGAGGTCACGACTGTCGCAAGGAATACGGTAGTAGTTGCCGCAATCAATGGCTTTTGCCATTTCCTCACGAGTGACAAGAGTCTCATAAAGTTTTTCACCGTGACGGGTACCGATAACCTTGACTTCGGTTTCGCCGTATTTGGGATCAATCTTAGAATAAATCTGCTTCAAGGCTTCAGCAAGCACATCCAAGGTCGCGGCAGGAGCTTTCTGTACGAAGAGATCACCATTGTGACCATGGGTAAAGGCATAGATAACAAGATCCACCGCATCATCCAATGTCATCATGAAACGGGTCATATTAGGATCTGTAATAGTAATGGATTTGCCTAACATGATCTGCTCCACCCACAAAGGAATAACCGAACCACGTGATGCCATTACATTACCATAACGGGTACAACAGATAGTTGTCTGCGCACCTTCACCAAGTTCACGCCCTTTCGCAATAGCTACCTTTTCCATCAGAGCCTTAGAAATACCCATGGCATTGATGGGATAGGCAGCCTTGTCAGTAGAAAGAACAACCACATTCTTCACACGATGATCAATAGCTGAAAGCAATACATTGCTTGTGCCCATCACATTAGTCATGGCCGCTTCCATAGGGAAAAACTCACAGGAAGGTACCTGCTTCAAAGCAGCAGCCGCAAACACATAATCCACTCCACGCATCGCAACATCCACAGATTCACGGTTACGAACATTACCGATATAAAACTTCACCTTTGACGCTTGTTCAGGATACTGTGCCTGAAGATGATGACGCATATCATCCTGCTTCTTTTCATCCCGTGAAAATATACGGATTTCCTTGATATCACTTGTGAGAAAACGACGGAGTACGGCATTACCGAATGAACCTGTACCGCCTGTGATCAACAGGACTTTGTCTTTAAACACTGACATATCTTTGATATTATTATTGATTAATTAGCCTTGTCTTTTATCTTATACTCCCCATAACCATAATGTTTACCATAGCCATAATACTTGCCATATTTGCCATAACCATAGTAATAACCATATTTCTTCTTCTGAAGATCCAAGCCATTAATGGCAATACAGAGATTAGGCAGTTTATTATTCTCGGCAAGTTCATTGATCAGGGTAAACTCCGTTTTACGGGTGTAATCAGCACGGCATACATAAACGGATAAGTCCGCTACACGTCCTATAAGCAAAGTATCAGTTACCATACCCACAGGTGCCGTATCCAATATCACGTAATCAAAATTCTTCCTCAAGATTTCAACAGCTTTCTCCAAACCGTCACGAGCCAACAACTCTGTTGGATTAGGGGGAACTGTTCCACCTGGAAGAATATATAAATTCTTGTTTATATCAGAATGATGCACCAAATCCATCAGATTTACAGTGGAATTGGTAAGGAATTGAGTGATACCATACTCTTTCTTAGGTAGGTTGAAAACTTTGTTCAATCCGGGCTTACGAATGTCAAGGCCTACTATCACGACTTTTTTCCCTAACAAAGAAAGGCTGATAGCCAGATTGGCGGATATAAAAGATTTTCCTTCACCACTAACTGTAGAAGTTACCAAAATTACATTCTTACCATTTTCAAGCATAAACTGAAGATTGGTACGGACATTACGGAAGGTTTCGCTCATCAAATTGTTCTGATTCTCAAATACGGCAATAGCTCCCGTCTTTTCATCTGCCAATGGAATATCACCAACAACAGGGAGCGAAGTCAATTTTTCAACATCAGCACGACCTTCTATCTTAAATTTGGTCAGACCGATCAAATAAATAACACCTACCGGAATACCTATTCCAAATACCAAAGCCGCCAAATAAATCGTCATCCGTTTCGGGGAAATCGGAGTACTGTCCGCCTGTGCCTCGTCAATAATCTTGGCATTATTGGCTATGGCAGCCAAGACAATGGCATTCTCCTCACGCTTCTGAAGTAGCATCAGATACAAACCGGACTTGATTTCTTGCTGACGGGCAATACTCACAAACTGACGTTCCTGAGTCGGAGCATCACTGATACGACGGGAATAACGACTCGCTTCACGAATCAAATCAGCTTTCGTTATTTCAAGTCCTTTCAACGTGGCATCCAGAGTGGTCTGTATATTACTGCGCATCGCACGGATACTGGTAGTAAGATTCACAATTGCCGGATTGCTTTCCGTTGATGTACGTAACAGGCGTTTACGTTCGGCCACCATCTCATTATACCGGTCAATCGCCCCCGCTACCCCGGCATCCTGCAAACCGACATTCGCAGGCAGCACTTCATATCCACTACCCTGCAAATATTTTTTCAAATCCATTACAAGATTAATCTGTGTCTGATTTTCCACCCGCTTCTTTTCATATTCGGCATTACCAGTTAAGGCAATCTGAGCCTCACTTGTTAAATCAGTGATACCCGCACTACGCTTGAAATTCTCCAGATCGCGTTCCGTGCTACCCAATTCTTTTGAGATGATATCAATACGCTCATCAATGAACTCGCCCGTTCTCTGGGCTACCTCATTCTTGTCATTGTTAGCATTGATATTATACATCTCAAGCAGTTTGTCTATATAGTCCTTGCCACGCTGGGTATTAGAATTCTTAAGTGAAACGGTCACGACGGAAGTCGCCTTCGAGGCAGGGGTTATCAACAGGGAACCAGCATAACCTTTCGCTACAGCAAAAGGCCTGTTAATATAAGCCGTAATATGACGTTCTGTTGTTACACTTTCCGGACGAAGTGATGACAAAGTATCATTGTTCGCAAAAAAAGCAACCGTACCTTCATCGGTAGGAAATACGGCAGGCAATTTCTCAAGATGTTTCCGGTACTCCTTTTTTCCCACCTTGACCTGCACATCCATTGCACCGGCAGGTTGCAGAAGCATATCTATCTCCATTGTCTGCGGAAGCCTGTCCGCTTCCTGAGGGGTCAGACTGACCAAAACCGGAGAAGTACGATACAATTCCTTGTTTGGAAACTTATCTTCGTCCATATAGGTCACAAACAAGCCTAAAGAACTGACTACCTCCCTTGCCAATGTTCTGGATTTTAGCACTTCAATTTCATTCTCTATATTACTTGATGAAGAGACAAAACCGTTTAGCCCCATCTTTTCCAGTTCGGAAGACATATTCGCACCGCCACCCTTCTTTTCATCCTTAATCAGAACAGTGGCAGAAATATTGTATACAGGTGTTGTCAGACGCAGATATCCCCATGCTAAAGCAACACAAACTATAACCGAAACTACGAACCATGGCCAATGAATCAGATAGCGGAAAAGGATTTCCTGAATATTGATCTGTTCTTCGGATTGTACCCCCGTTTTTTCTTTTCTTTCCTCAACCATACGATGTTATTATCTGAAGATTGTTACTAATAAGCTCGCCAATGATACCAAAACTGAAGTAGCCGAAAACCATATACTTGTACTGTTGCTGATATCCGAATTGCGAGCCTTTGCCTTGTTCGGAGTCACATAAACAATATCATTCTGCTGTAACCAATAGTAAGGAGAAAGAAGAGTTTCAGCCTTATTAAGATCCAGTGTTATGATTTGTTGTTTGCCATTGGCATCTTCACGAATCAACTTTACATTATCACGGATTCCATAAATGGTCATATCACCTGCCATGGCCAAAGCTTCCAATAAATTCACTTTCTCATTGCTGATAGTGAATGTACCGGGTCTGGCAACCTCGCCCAATACGGAGATTTTGTAATTGACCATACGTGCAGTAACAATCGGAGTTTCTTTTATGTAGGGTTTCAACTTTTCCACTATCATTTGCTCTACCTCCTTTTTGGTCAGTCCCCCGACTTTCAATGTCCCCAATACAGGGAAATTGATATTCCCCTCGTTATCCACCAGATAAGTCTGTTGGGAGGATTGGGAAGCGCCCTGTGAATTTCCGGCAGTCAAACCAGCAGAACCAGTCATTCCGAGGTTGAAAGGAGCCGCCAATTCAGGGTTCGTACATGATACCATGATAGTAAGTTGATCCTTAGGCATTATTCTGGCATCATACAGGGTTTCCTGTTGGGTAACCTGTCCCACAATTTCAGAGTCCTGCAGGTAGGGAACTTTCTTGTATGACTGGCAGGAAGCAAGCAAAAAGAGTGCAAACAAGCAGGGAAGTATCCCACCGACTTTTTTCTGTATACTTGTAGCAATGCAAAATGAATTGTTCATAATATATTCTAGTTTATTATTCTTTATCCAACACCTCAAACCTCGGAGAATTCTTCGATTTGAACTCGGGCACCACCTTCTTCATCAACCGGACGGTATCCATGATCTTGACGGCACGGGACAACCTCTCGAACTCAGAATAAGTGTCAAGGATATCGGAATATTCATACCGGCGAACCTTAGCGATCATGATCTTTTTATTTTCAGTCGGAATCGTATTCTCCTTATCGCTCAGGACCTCTTCGTAAAGCTTCTCACCGGGACGTAAACCCGTGAACTCGATCTTTATGTCTTCACCGGGACGATAGCCAGCCAATTCAATCATACGGGTGGCCAGATCGACGATCTTGACTGCCTTGCCCATCTCAAAGACAAATATCTCATTGCCCTCCCCCATAGTGGCGGCCTCCATCACCAGACGGCAGGCCTCGGGAATCGTCATAAAGAAACGGATGATATCAGGATGGGTGACGGTGACCGGACCGCCATTCTCGATCTGTTCCTTGAAACGGGGAATGACGGAACCGTTACTGCCCAATACATTTCCGAAACGCGTTGTGATGAATTTGGTACGCCCTTGCACTTTCCCCTCACGGATGGCACAACCCAGGCTCTGCACGTAGATCTCGGCAAGGCGCTTGGAGCAGCCCATCACATTCGTTGGGTTAACAGCCTTGTCAGTAGAGACCATTATCATCTTCTCCGCACCGTATTCAACGGCCATGTCCGCAACCTGGCGAGAGCCGGTGACATTCACCAAAACCGCCTCACAGGGGTTTTCCTCCATCAAAGGAACATGCTTGTAGGCGGCGGCGTGGAAGACCACCTGGGGATGGTAATTTTCGAATACCATACGCACGCGCTCTTTAACACGGACGTCACCGATGACAGGAATGAAATCTATATCGGGATAATTCTTCTCGAATTCAAGACGCACATTATGCAAAGGGGTCTCAGCGGAATCAAACATGACAAGTTTACGGATGCCCAGACCGACAAGCTGGCGGCAAAGTTCGCTGCCTATGCTGCCTGCTGCACCGGTCACCAGAACGACTTTACCACGGAATTCCGCAGCCACCTGGCGAAGGTTGATATTGATTTCCGCACGGCCCAAAAGGTCCTCGATCTTGATGGGACGGACCCACTGGTGGAAGTTACCGTCAGAATCGGCCTCACTGATCGTCGGGGCTATCAGGGTCTTGAGATCATTGCTCTTGCAGTATTCCAAAAGACGGTTTTCCTCAAGACGGGTATCCTCATAACGGGAAAACAAAATACCTTTAATGCCACGCTTACGGATGATGTAATCCACATCGGAATCGTTTTCAAAATAATAAATGGGAAGATCGGCCAAACGGCGGCGGCTGTTGTTCCTGCCATAAACATAAAAGCCTGCCACCTTGTAATGGGAACTGTCCCTGAGACGAAGCTTCAGCGCCACACTCTCCTCGTCGGTGCCATAGATAAGGATACGGGTGTTCTTCTTGTTCACCCAGTCCAGCAATAGATCGTACGTGATGATGAGTGAAACACGAAAGACTGTCAGCGCAACCAGGGTCAGAAGACCGTCGAGAAGAAGGCAGGAAAAACGGTATTTATCGAACGCGGACGTTTCGGGGATAACCCAGAAAGAAACGGCAAGCAGGCAGACAGACTTGAACAATACGGCACACATGACACGCCAGAGCTCACGGGCCTGGGAAAAACGGATCGTGTTACGATACGTGTGGAACAACAAAGAGCCGACAACACTACCCAGCAAAGAAACGAGAACAAACTGACAAAAAACCCAGTCACTCACAGGTATATGTGCCATATAATGAATGACAGCATAAGCGATCAATGAACATACTACTGATATTGTCGTGTCAATACCCAAAATAATCCAATAGCTCAAATAGTTCTTACGAGCGTATTGAGCTATCCCCCTTAATGTCTTTTCCATTATAGTATAAACGATAAATTGTGTATCAGAGATACAAAGAAATATAATCAGATACTAAAATCAAGATTTCACCGATTCTACATAACCGATAGGCATATCCACACATGCACAGCCTAACAGATTCAGTCGCACGGCAATCTTAGTCTTACCATCTACATTGACCAGTTCACCCACCAGTCCGGTCAGAGGTCCCTTGATGACACGTACTTTTTCACCACGCGCCAAAGGGGAGCTGTTCATGCAAACAGCTTCTTCGGAATAATCAAGCATAAAACGGAAACGAGCCATCTGCTCATCGGGAATCACTGCCGGTGTGCTCTCACCCCGCATCACCATGTAGCGACTAACTGTAGAAAAACTAAGGACTTCCATACGCTCTTTCGGATCAACATGGACAAATACCATCATAGGAAGAAGAACGGCCTCTACTTTTTTACGCCGGTCGCTCCATTGATGAATCTCCTGTTGGACAGGAACAAAATTTTCAATCCCCATTTTGTCCAAACGCTCGGCAACTTTCTTCTCATGATGCATACGCACCATAGCTACATACCAGCGTTTAGAGTGTGCTACGCCTTCCCCTGTCCCATTACTAGGCCCAGCATTTACTGATTTTTGGCTTGTTAAAATCATGTTTTTTTACCCCATATACATCCGTTACTTTTTAGGTAACGGATAAAATGCATCAGAACATACTCTATAACGAAAACGGAAAGAATACAAGTATAAGGAGGGGACAACCGGAAATTTGCTTGATGTTCAGCAAAATGAATTTAAAATCGGACAATAAAAAGTATAGGGCATGAAAATGAGTTCTTTTCATGCTCCGGGATTTTTTTATACTAAAATTTAAATAAAACGAAAAAAAATGTAGAATTGCTTGTTTGCTATTTATGTTTTTGGCTATCTTTGCAACAAATTTTACATCCGTTACCTAAAAAGTAATGGATATAGTTTATCACTGATTAACAGTTGATTATCTTTAATTACCCTTTCACATTACAATTTCTGATGTAAGATAAATTTCCTTTATTCACTTCTGTCCTTTCTTCCAGTCCGAAGCCTTTCAAATAAGTCTGTGTGGTTTTTATGGATTTATGTCCCAACGCCTCGCTAATCATTTCGATGGACACTCCCCGATACTTGGCAATAGTAGCCCACGAATGGCGTAATGTATAAGAGGTGACCGGAGATTTCAGATGCAACGCCCTCGCCAGCTCCTTCAGGCTGTTGTTAAACCAGCGAAGGGCAGACTGATATTCCCGGTAAGCCTTTTCATCCTTCCGTGACTTATCACCACAAAGAATATCAAGCAAATAATCCGGACAACCGGGTTGGGACTTCCGAACGCTCCGAAGTCGGTCGATCTTCACCATAGCACTATCCAACACTTCTACACTCATCGGCGTTTTCGTCTTGATACGATTATAGCGAAGTATATTATTTTCAAGAGCCGATTTTTCCAAATGTGCCAGATCGGCAAACGACATTCCACAAAGTTGGAACAGCAGGGAAGCAATGTCCTGAATGCGACGCAAACGTTCCGATCGGGGATCGTCAAACAAAAGCCTATGCAGTTCGGCAGCAGTCAAAGCCCTCTTCTGACAAACATCGATTCCCGTATAAGCCTCATGAAACAACCGCGGCACAAAAGGGGCATTACCCGCTTCCACCCCACGATTGTAAATGCTACGAAGCATACGCATATACGTAGAAATCGTATTAAGCTTCAATCCATTCTCGTAAAGATACTGCCCGTAAAGCCGCAGGCTCTCACGGGTGATTTGCCTGAACGACACATTACACGTACCACAAAACACACTGAAAGAAAAAAGAGCATTCTTATAGACATGCGCTGTAGAATATCTGCCTTCTTCACGTAAACGATCGATGTAGAGCTCGCCACACCGACTAAAACCTTTTTTGTTCGTCATTTGCACCATTAGTTATTTGATTATTATACCATTATTGGCAAGCAACAAAAGAACGAATCTTTTCGAAGATAGATCGCACTCTACAGAGAAAAAAGATATAATGTATTTTAATACATTCTTTATTTATTATATATATTAGTTGCCGGATGGGGTGCCGGAACGCATTTCGGGTATCTTCCGTATCCCCCATCAATAGGGCATTTCAGGAGGTATGAAGGGGTGCCGCGTGGGGTGCCGCTCAAAAGTGCGGTCGATTCAATATAAACGACCGTATATTTTGTACCAAACGACCGCCCGTTTACACTCGTCAGACCGTTCGATCGGTTCAAAACGAGCGGTCGTATTAATCAAAAGATACGGTCGTTTCATCCAACAGGAACGGCTGAAACAAAAATCATCCGGCTGAACCTAAAAAAAACGAAATAATTCTGTGCTTCTCACAAATTCTTCGTACCTTTACACTCCGGTAAAACAAGTTCTATCCACATAAAAGATAACAAAATGGAAAACAGAAGTTTAGTAACCATTGCCGAACATTCTAAAGAAAAAATCCTCTATATGCTCGAAATGGCGAAGCAGTTTGAAATGAATCCCAACCGCCGGTTATTGCAAGGAAAGGTAGTAGCAACCTTGTTCTTCGAACCTTCCACACGTACCCGCCTGAGTTTTGAAACAGCCGCCAACCGTCTCGGTGCACGTGTTATCGGATTTTCCGACCCGAAAGCGACCAGTTCTTCCAAAGGGGAGACACTAAAAGACACGATTATGATGGTGAGCAATTATGCGGACATTATCGTCATGCGCCACTATCTCGAAGGGGCCGCACGGTATGCCAGCGAGGTAGCTCCGGTGCCTATCGTCAATGCAGGAGACGGAGCCAACCAACATCCGTCACAAACCATGCTCGACCTCTATTCCATCTACAAAACACAGGGAACACTGGAAAACTTGAATATTTATCTGGTAGGAGATTTGAAGTACGGACGTACCGTGCACTCGCTGCTGATGGCCATGCGCCACTTCAACCCTACTTTCCATTTTATCGCTCCCGAAGAGTTGAAAATGCCAGAAGAGTACAAGCTCTATTGCAAGACTCACCAGATAAAGTATGTTGAGCACACGGATTTCACCGAAGAGATTATCGCTGATGCGGACATTCTGTACATGACCCGCGTGCAACGGGAGCGTTTCACCGATCTGATGGAATACGAACGTGTAAAGAACGTATATATCCTGCGCAACAAAATGCTGGAGAACACCCGTCCCAATCTGCGTATCCTGCATCCGCTGCCCCGTGTCAACGAGATTGCGTATGATGTGGATGACAACCCGAAAGCATACTATTTCCAACAGGCGCAAAATGGTCTGTATGCCCGCGAAGCAATTCTTTGCGATGTGTTAGGTATCACATTAGATGATGTTAAAAACGATATTTTATTATGAGCGAAAATAAACAAGCATTGCAAGTAGCTGCCCTGAAAAACGGGACAGTGATTGACCATATCCCTTCCGAAAAGCTCTTTACCGTAGTACAACTGCTCGGAGTGGAGCAAATGACCAGCAATATCACGATCGGATTCAACCTCGACAGTAAGAAGCTGGGTAAAAAAGGTATCATTAAGATTGCAGACAAGTTTTTCTGCGACGAGGAAATAAACCGTATATCGGTGGTGGCTCCGCACGTCAAGCTGAATATTATCCGCGATTATGAGGTGGTGGAAAAGAGAGAAGTGAAAATGCCGGATGAGCTTCATGGAATCGTAAAATGCGCCAATCCGAAATGTATCACGAACAATGAACCGATGGCTACGTTATTCCATGTGATAGACAAAGATAACTGTATCGTAAAATGTCATTATTGCGAAAAAGAACAAAAGCGTGAAGAGATCAGTATCCTATGAAACAAGATTGGAAACCTGGAACGATGATTTATCCGCTACCGGCTGTATTGGTCAGTTGCGGAAAAGAAGAAAGTGAATATAATATTATCACAGTGGCATGGACGGGCACGATTTGCACCAACCCGCCCATGTGCTATATATCCGTACGTCCGGAACGATACTCCCATGAGATTATTAAAAAGAACATGGAGTTCGTTATCAATCTGACAACAAAAGACATGGCTTTCGCCACAGACTGGTGCGGAGTACGTTCGGGGCGCAATTATCACAAATTCGAAGAAATGAAGCTGACTCCGGGACATTGCACTGTGGTCAGCGCTCCCTTGATTGAAGAGTCACCTCTCTGCATTGAATGCCGTGTGAAAGAAATCGTCTCTCTAGGCTCGCATGATATGTTTATTGCAGACGTGGTGAACGTTCGGGCAGACGAGCGGAATCTGAATCCGGAAACCGGAAAACTTGAGTTGGCGGAAACCAACCCATTGGTATATGTACACGGCGGATATTATGAGCTTGGTGAGAAAATCGGAAAGTTTGGTTGGAGTGTAGAGAAAAAGAAAAACTGACCCCAGATAATACGACCATGAATATGCTGCGTACAATTTTCCTTTTAGGCTTGCTGACCGTAGGCTGTATGGCTTTCGGTCAGAACTACAACGCAGAGAAGGTGGACCGTCCCAATACCAAGAAAATAAACTTTGGTATTAAGGCCGGATTCAACTCTTCCATGTTCCTGGTGTCCAAACTAAAAATCAAGGATGTGACTATCGATGAGGTGCAGAATAATTATAAAATCGGTTATTTCGGCGCCCTCTTCATGCGCATCAACATGAAGAAACATTTCATCCAGCCGGAAGTATCCTATAATGTGACCAAATGTGAGATCAGCTTCGATAAGCTAGGCTCACAGCACCCTGCTATCGAACCGGATTATGCGTCCGTACAATCTGTATTGCACAGTATCGACTTCCCTATTCTATACGGTTATAATGTTGTGAAAAAAGGACCTTACGGGATGTCTATTTTCGTAGGGCCCAAACTCCGTTATTTATGGGGGAAACATAATGAAATCACTTTCCGCAACTTCGACCAGAAAGGGATTCACGAAGAACTTTATCCGTTCAATGCCAGTGTGGTGATCGGTGTAGGGGTCAATATTTCGCGCATCTTCTTTGATTTCCGTTATGAGCAAGGAGTGGGAAACATATCCAAGTCGATTGTTTATGACAATATCAATTCCGACGGCAGCACGGGCGTGAGCAACATTACTTTCCGTCGTCGCGACAGCGCGTTAAGTTTTTCGCTTGGCTTCATCCTTTAAGAATAAAATATCATTAAATCCCACTTTTTACTAACATTTTTCTTGTACTTCCTTCATTCTTTATTTATTTTCATTAACTTTGTGCGCTTAAAAATAGGTATCTCGAATTAAAAATTTAATCTTACTTTATAAAAGAATGAAAAGAGACGACTTAATTTTCGATATTATCGAAAAAGAGCATCAACGTCAGCTAAAAGGTATTGAGCTGATTGCATCAGAAAACTTCGTGAGCGACCAGGTAATGCAGGCAATGGGTTCTTGCCTGACCAACAAGTACGCAGAAGGTTATCCGGGCAAACGCTATTACGGAGGCTGTGAAGTAGTAGACCAGAGCGAGCAAATCGCTATCGACCGCTTGAAAGAGATTTTCGGTGCTGAATGGGCAAACGTACAGCCGCACTCCGGAGCACAGGCCAATGCAGCAGTTTTCCTGGCTGTACTGAATCCGGGCGACAAATTCATGGGACTGAACTTAGCTCACGGCGGACATCTCTCTCATGGTTCATTGGTGAATACTTCCGGTATCATCTATACTCCTTGCGAATACAATCTGAATAAAGAAACAGGACGGGTGGACTACGACCAGATGGAAGAAGTCGCTTTACGTGAGAAACCGAAAATGATTATCGGTGGCGGTTCCGCTTACTCTCGCGAATGGGACTACAAGCGTATGCGCGAAATCGCTGACAAAGTAGGCGCTATCCTGATGATCGATATGGCACACCCTGCCGGTCTGATTGCTGCCGGAATACTTGAAAATCCGGTTAAATATGCACACATTGTCACTTCGACTACACATAAGACACTTCGCGGACCTCGCGGCGGTGTTATCATGATGGGTAAAGATTTCCCTAACCCATGGGGTAAGAAAACTCCGAAGGGAGAAATCAAGATGATGTCTCAATTGCTGGATTCTGCCGTTTTCCCGGGTATTCAGGGCGGACCATTGGAACACGTCATTGCTGCCAAAGCGGTAGCTTTCGGTGAAATCCTGCAACCTGAGTTCAAGGAATATGCAAAACAGGTACAGAAGAACGCTGCCGTACTTGCACAGGCTTTGATCGATCGTGGCTTTACAATTGTTTCCGGCGGTACGGACAATCACTCCATGCTGGTAGACCTGCGCAGCAAATATCCTGATTTGACAGGTAAAGTAGCGGAAAAGGCATTGGTTTCTGCCGACATTACCGTTAACAAGAACATGGTTCCGTTCGACAGCCGTTCCGCATTCCAGACTTCCGGTATCCGTTTGGGTACTCCTGCTATCACAACTCGTGGTGCTAAAGAAGACTTAATGCTTGAAATTGCTGAAATGATCGAGACTGTTTTGTCTAACGTAGAAAATGAAGAGGTGATCGCACAAGTCCGCGCACGTGTGAACGAAACGATGAAGAAATATCCTCTTTTCGCATACTAAATCAGAACTTTTCATAATATAATATTCAGAGTTTGTCCTTTATGAAAGGGCAAACTCTTTTTTTATTTATTGACGTTCTTCTCCGAACCATCCACACCCAAATTTGTTTTTCTTTTCTCCCCCTCTATATACAATCATCCCCGTCTTTCCGTACTTTCACACTAACTAAGTCCTTCTATTTCTCCATCGACAATATCAATATGCAATGCCTGCGGTTCTTTGGGCAGTCCCGGCATACGAAGGATTTCTCCGGCAATAGCTACAATCATTTCAGCTCCGTTATTGATAACTATATCTTTGATGTGGAACTCGAAGTTATTCACCGCACCGTATATTTTCGGATCGGCGGAGAACGAATACTGAGTCTTTGCAATACAAACCGGATAATGAGTGATTCCCATCTTCTCGATCAGTTTGATACGGTTGCGTGCGATACTGCTGTACGTGATCACACTGGCCCCATAAATATGGGTAGCCACTTTCTCTATCTTCTGCTGTATACTGTCTTCCTCCTTATACGTAAAGGTTAATGGTTCGGAAGGATTGTTTTCAATCATATCCACCACCAGACGCGCCATATCCACTGCTCCCTCTCCTCCTTCACTGAACGCATTGTTGATGGCAAAGCCCACTCCTAACTGTTCACAGTGCTCACGCAGCAGTTCCATCTCTTCTTCCGTGTCGGATGCGAACTTATTGAAAGCTACGACAACCGTCTGACCGAACGAGCGAAGATTACGTACATGTTTATCCAAATTGCGCAAGCCTTCTTTCAGCCCATCCATATTCGGTTCCTTGATACGGTCAAGACTGACACCGCCGTGCATCTTCAATCCCTGCGCCGTAGCGACAATAACAGTGAGACGCGGCTGGAGTCCGCTCTTACGACACTTGATATTGTAGAACTTCTCCGCACCAAGATCGGCACCGAATCCTGCTTCCGTAATCACATAGTCACCGAAAGTCATCGCCAATTTGGTGGCCAGAATGGAGTTGCAACCATGAGCGATATTCGCAAACGGACCGCCATGCACAAAAGCGGCAGTTCCTTCGGTTGTCTGCACCAGGTTAGGATGGATGGCATCTTTCAGTAATACGGTAATAGCACCCGCCACTCCCAAATCTTTGACTGTAAAAGGCTGGTCATCATAAGTGAACCCGAGCAGGATATTTTCGATACGGCGACGCAAATCATTCACATCTTGAGCAAGACACAGAATAGCCATAATCTCCGAAGCCGGTGTAATATCAAACCCGGACTCTTGGGTGATACCGTTTGACTTCGGACCGAGCCCCACGACAATGCTGCGCAACGAACGGTCGTTCACGTCCAACACCCGACGCCAGAGTATTTCTTTGAGCCCGAAACCTTTTGCCTGATTCTGATAGAGGTAGTTATCCAACAAAGCAGAAATCATGTTATGAGCCGAAGTGATGGCATGAAAGTCTCCAGTAAAATGAAGATTGATCTTATCCATGGGAAGCACTTGGGCATATCCTCCTCCGGCAGCTCCCCCTTTCATTCCGAAGCACGGACCGAGAGACGGCTCACGCAGGGCGACAATCGCCTTCTTCCCTATTTTATTAAGTCCTAATGCAAGACCGATAGACACGGTAGTTTTGCCGATACCCGCTTTTGTAGCTGTAATGGCAGTGACCAGTATAAGATTGCTTTTCTTTACCTTCTCTTCATCAATCAACTGTTCGGGTATCTTTGCAATGTAGCGACCGTAATTTTCCACTTCATCACGAGGGATTCCGATACTTTCAGCAACCTGCTTCACTTTCTTCAGCTCAATGCTGCGAGCTATTTCTATGTCTGATTTCATACAGAATATGATTAGTTTTAGTTGAAAATGCAAAAGTAACAAATCTATGTAAAGCTACAAAACTCTTTCCGCATAATAACTGTTGTATGTAGCATAACCTAAACAACAACTTAATTATGGAATGGATTATTAATCAACTAAGGGTACACCCTGAGCTTGCTATCTTTCTCACGCTTTTCGCGGGATTCTGGTTGGGCAGACTCAAAATAGGGAAGTTCTCTCTAGGTACAGTGACCAGTGTTCTGCTAGTCGGAGTATTGGTAGGACAACTGAACATCACCGTAGACGGTCCGATGAAGGCCGTATTTTTTCTGTTATTTTTATTCGCCGTTGGCTATAAGGTAGGGCCGCAGTTCTTTCGGGGATTGAAAAAAGACGGTTTGCCACAGGTAGGATTCGCCGTATTGATGTGTATCGTCAGCCTGGTAGCCCCGTGGATACTTGCCAAAATCATGGGATATCACGTAGGAGAAGCCGCCGGATTACTGGCAGGATCACAAACTATCTCAGCCGTTATCGGTGTGGCAAGTGATACCATTAATCAGTTGGGTATCAGCGAGGCACAGAAAGCTACGTATATCAATGCCATTCCGGTAGCATACGCCGTGACTTATATCTTCGGTACGGCGGGATCGGCCTGGCTTCTGGCTTCTCTCGGGCCGAAAATATTAGGAGGGCTGGATAAGGTGAAAGCAGACTGCAAGGCATTGGAAGTGCAAATGGGAACATCGGAAGTAGACGAACCGGGATTCTCACCCGCACTCCGCCCGGTTGTATTCCGCGCTTATAAAATTACCAACGAATGGTTTGGAAAAGGAAAAAAGGTAAGCGAGCTGGAAACGTATCTGGCGGAAAAAGATAAACGGCTGTTTGTAGAGCGGGTCCGCCAACGGGGAATTGTAAAAGAGGTCAGTCCGGATCTGATTCTCCAACCGGAGGATGAAGTCGTTCTAAGCGGGCGACGTGAATTTGTGATTGGTGAAGAAGATTGGATCGGTCCGGAAGTGATTGACGCCCAATTGCTCGATTTCCCGGCGGAGACTCTCCCGGTAATGGTTACTCACCGCACTTTCGCAGGAGAGAAAGTCGCAACGATCAGATCACAGAAGTTCATGCACGGTGTCAGCATCCGTAGTATCAAGCGTGCAGGTATCAACGTGCCAGTGCTCGCTCAGACCGTAGTCGATTCGGGAGATATCCTCGAACTTACGGGCATGAAGCACGAAGTGGAAGCCGCCGCCAAACAAATGGGTTATGTAGACCGGCCGACCAATCAGACTGACATGATTTTCGTAGGACTGGGAATCTTGGTCGGTGGCCTTATCGGGGCTCTTTCCATTCATCTGGGAGGTATCCCCATCAGTCTATCCACCAGTGGAGGCGCATTAATCGCAGGGCTTGTATTCGGCTGGCTGCGCAGTAAACACCCTACTTTCGGCGGTATCCCCGAACCCTCACTATGGGTATTGAATAACGTAGGACTGAATATGTTTATCGCAGTGGTGGGCATTGCCGCCGGTCCCAGCTTTGTAGCCGGATTCAAGGATGTAGGTTTCAGCCTGTTTATTGTCGGTGCACTGGCTACGGCTATTCCATTGGTCAGCGGATTACTGATGGCAAAATATCTGTTCAAGTTCCACCCTGCCCTATCCTTGGGTTGCACGGCGGGAGCACGAACGACAACCGCTGCACTGGGAGCCATTCAGGATGCAGTGGAAAGCGATACTCCGGCTTTGGGATATACTGTGACGTATGCCGTAGGCAATACGCTGCTGATTATCTGGGGAGTGGTCATCGTACTGCTGATGTAAACCGGAAGCACTTACTGTTTCAGACAAATTATTTACTATTCTAACAAATATAAATTTCATTATGGAGAAAAAAGACAATAGCCCGGCTATCACTAAAAGCTATGCTAAAAAGATGGAAACCATCAGCCCTTTCGAACTTAAAAACAAGCTTATCGAAATGGCGGATGAAAGTATCAAGAAAATAGCGCACACCATGCTAAATGCCGGTAGAGGAAATCCGAACTGGATTGCTACCGAACCCCGTGAGGCGTTTTTCCTGTTAGGACAATTCGGCCTTTGCGAATGCCGCCGTGTATTCTCGTCGGAAGAAGGGATAGCGGGTATCCCGCAGAAAACAGGAATAGCCGCACGTTTCGAGGCTTTCTTGAAAGATAACGAAAAGACACCGGGAGCCGACTTGCTGAAAAAGGGATATAACTATATGTTGATGGAGCACGCAGCCGACCCGGACACGCTCGTTCATGAATGGGCGGAAGCTGTAATCGGTGACCAATATCCCGTGCCCGACCGTATTCTGCATTTTACGGAACTAATCGTACAGGATTATCTGGCGCAGGAGATGTGCGACCGCCGTCCGCCGAAAGGAACTTTCGACCTGTTCGCCACTGAAGGGGGAACGGCAGCCATGTGTTATCTGTTCGATTCACTGCAAGAGAATTTCCTATTGAACCAGGGGGACGCCATTGCATTGATGATTCCGGTGTTTACTCCTTATATTGAGATTCCGCAATTACGACGTTACCAATTTGAGGTCACTGAAATTTCCGCTGACCAGATGACGGCTGACGGGCTGCACACCTGGCAATACAAGGATGAGGATATCGACAAGTTAAGGAACCCGAAAATCAAGGCTTTATTCATCACCAATCCGAGTAACCCGCCCAGCTACGCACTGAGCGCTGAGACTGCGGCACGCATTGTCAACATTGTAAAGAATGACAATCCGAATCTGATGATTATTACGGATGACGTGTACGGGACATTTATCCCTCACTTCCGTTCATTGATGGCTGAATTGCCACATAATACGCTTTGCGTCTATTCTTTCTCCAAATATTTCGGAGCTACGGGATGGAGAAATGCAGTGATCGCCTTACACGAAGACAATATCTACGACAAAATGATTGCCCGCCTGTCGGAGGAGCAGAAAGAAATATTGAACAAACGTTATTCGAGCCTTGACCTGCATCCGGAGAAGATGAAGTTTATCGACCGTATGGTAGCTGACAGCCGCCAGATCGCTTTGAATCATACGGCAGGGCTCTCTCTCCCTCAGCAAATGCAGATGAGCTTGTTTTCTCTTTTCGCTCTTCTGGATAAAGAGGACCGCTATAAGATCAAGATGCAGGATATCATCCATCGCCGTTTGCACGCATTATGGGACAATACCGGATTTACACTGGTGGAGGATCCGCTGCGCGCCGGTTATTATTCGGAAATCGATATGCTGGTGTGGGCGAAGAAATTTTATGGGGATGATTTCGTCGCTTATCTGCAAAAGACATATAATCCGCTGGATGTGGTGTTCCGTCTCGCCAATGAGACTTCACTCGTATTGCTGAACGGCGGTGGCTTTGCCGGCCCCAAATGGAGTGTCCGTGTATCGCTTGCCAATCTGAATGAGGACGAGTATGTGAAAATCGGGAAAAGTATCAAACGGGTGCTGGACGAGTATGCCAAAGTATGGCAGTCATAAACAGATAATTCCTAAAGCGCAGATGAACACAGATGAACGCAAATTATCGCAGATAATATTTAATCTTTGCGTAAATCTGCGTTAATCTGCGCTTGTTTCATAGATAGTCAGACTGAAATTTTCTATCTTTGTGATGAATTAACCTGTACAAAGATGAAAAAACTGATTCTATTTCTTTCGCTGATATTATCTGCCGGAATCGTATCCGCACAATCGGAAATACCTTCCGACAGTATCCGCCGCGCCCCGTCAGCTAATGTAAAAGAGTTCGGCGGTTTCTTGCTGGATATGGGGATAATGAATATCACTGCCCCCCAACTTCCCAAAACAGATCTGAGTATACCGAATGTAACCAAGGACTATAATCAGCTATTCCGCATGAATACGGATGCTATCTATTCTCAAGGATTCACAGACACCTTCTCTCCTTCATATTCCGGCTTCGGATACGGATACAATTGGGGATTTTACTCTTCACCGCAGTTTATGCAGATGGGATCTTTCAAACTGAAAAACGGAATGCAAATCAATACATACGGAGATTATGATAAAGACGGATGGAGGGTTCCCAATCGAAGCGCTATGCCTTGGGAAAAGAATAATTTTCGGGGAGCATTCGAACTAAAATCAGCCAATGGTAATTTCGGAATACGAATTGAAGTGCAACAGGGGCGCAATGTCCCCTACTAATTACCGGATATTTGCCCGGTGATATTAGAATTTCTAACTAAAAAAGTGTTTAATAAAAGGGACATTGGAATATCAAAATCTTAATCTATGTTATGAAACATACTTTTTCCCTTGGATTATTTGCAGATATCACAAAAGTCCGTACCTTTGCAATGTGTTTTTCATAGTATTAGATTTAAGGTTAACAAAGGTTGGAGCAAGGCGTTGCTCCTTTTTTTATGTCTGTACGTTACGTTTTACATATTTATTTGGAAAATATACAATAAAGCTGTATCTTTGCAGCAAAATAGAAAAACCAACGATGAACCCAATATTACAATTACATAACATTTCTCCAACTCCTGCAGGGATATCCTCTTTCTGCAATTCAAGTTGCGTACATGTACATTGGTTCAGCGGATTCATCTAAATTCACCCATTCTTTTTTACAGAAACTGCTTATCAAATTCTTTTTATTTATAAGTAGTATTTCTAATTGATTTTCAATAAGATATATTATCTTTTTGAAAACAGGTATTCAGTGTGTAATTGAATTATTCGTATAACCGAATCACCCCAATATATCATAATATGTTCTCTATTATATCCACTATGTTCTTAGGAATCGGCATTGGTTATGCATTGCGTAACTGGAGCATTCTGCAAAAGACAGAAAAGACAATTTCTCTTACAATATTCTTGTTACTCTTTATCTTGGGAGTATCTATTGGTTCTAACAGTCTGATTGTAAACAATCTCGGAAAATTCGGATGGCAAGCTATCATCCTTTCCACATCCGGTGTATTGGGAAGTCTGATTGCCGCCCGCTTAGTATTACAACTGTTTTTCAAGAAAGGAGGTAAACAATGAAAGGAAGTCTGATTGTTATATTATTCTTTTGCATAGGTTGTATCATGGGATTTTTTAATAAGTTCGAGTTCGACACACATGCTGTCTCCATGTATATACTTTACGGATTAATGTTGCAAGTAGGAATCAGTATCGGCTCTAATAAGAATTTGAAAACTATTGTTTCACATCTGCATCCCAAAATGCTATTGATTCCGTTAGGAACAATTATCGGCACACTATTGTTCTCGGCTCTGGCAAGCCTGTTGCTACACCAATGGAGTGTATTCGACTGTATGGCAGTAGGAAGCGGCTTTGCATATTACTCACTGTCCTCCATTCTTATCACTCAGTTTAAAGAACCATCTATCGGACTTCAACTAGCAACGGAACTAGGCACTATTGCCCTGCTAACCAATATCTTCCGTGAAATGACAGCATTGATTGGTACTCCGATCATCAAGAAATATTTCGGGGAGTTAGCGCCTATTTCTGTAGCCGGAGTCAATTCGATGGATGTGCTGTTACCGTCTATCAGTAGATATTCAGGAAAAGAAATGATTCCTATCGCCATTCTACACGGTATCCTGATTGACATCAGTGTTCCGGTCTTCGTTTCTTTTTTCTGTAATCTCTGAATCCTTAACTCTTAGCATTTTTCAGATATTCGCGAATAATCCCCAAAATTTCAAGCCCGTATTTCTGTACTCCCTTCGCACCGAAATAGGGTATGGCCTCTAAAGCTTCCGGAGTATCGGGCAACAAGTTTACGATCCCCATCAGGGCTTTCTGTTGCATTATGATATAAGCCGGGAGACTTACTTCGCGTGCTTTTGCCGCTCTCCATTCGGACAAGGTACGATAAAGCTCCGGGTACAGAATATCTGTAGGAACCTCAACCTTTGCTTTCGAAGAACTACGTGTACGTTCTTTACGTCCTTTCCGTTCTCTCTTCTCTTTCGGAACTTTGGGTGAAGAACCGGAAGAAGAATCGTCTTCAAGGCTTAACGTCACTTTAGCTTTTAACTTCAAATATCCCGTAACAGTAAAGGGTTGCCCCATCATCGCTTCCAATAAAGATTCCTTAATCCACAACGCATCATCCAACGCTTGCAGGCGTTCATTCAACTGCTTCCTAAGTTCTTTATTATCAAGGGGCATATTCGTCTTTTCAAACAACGCGCGTACAGGTTCGAGTTCCTTACGAAAGTATCCTGCACCGGAACGAACCCGCTCCTGCAATCCCTGGTCCGCCGCATAATCATCGCTCCCATTTATCAATCGGGTATATTGATTGCGGAAACGTTGAGACACTTCCACTATCTTTTCTTTGATATGAGGAGCCAATTCTTTATACTCGGCAAGTTGTTTCGGATAAAGCTTATAGAGGTCTTCATCTATCAGGCGAAGCAGCCGCTTATAAGCTTGGTCGAGCGAATAAAAGTTGAATAAATCACTCAGTAAATCAAAGAAATAGGCCTTCTGCATATCGTGTAACTGCCGGTTGCCCGGTTTGTTTCTTTCTACTTCTTTGGTGAAGTCATCTACAGTACTATCACTGATGATAGCTTCTCTGCGCAGAGGGGATTCCAGCACCATGCCTTCCAAAGTTTTGCAACGGCTTAAGGCTACGTAGGTCTGCCCATGCGCAAAGGAATTGCGCGCATCAATAATGGCACGCTCAAACGTCAGTCCCTGACTCTTATGTATCGTAATAGCCCAAGCTAACCGGATAGGATACTGACGGAAGGTTCCTTCTATCTCTTCGGTGATTTCCTTCGTTTCTTCATTCAGCACATATTTATAATTGCCCCACTCTTCCGGCAATAACTGAAATTCATCTCCATTATCTTTTCCCCGCACAATCATCCCCGCATCATTAACGGCTGCCACTTCTCCAATCATGCCATTATAATACCGCTTTTCCGACGAGGGGTCATTTTTAAGGAACATAATCTGTGCCCCCGCTTTTATGGTGAGAACTTCGTCTGCCGGATATAAATATTCCGGAAAAGTTCCGTCTATCTCTGCACGAAAACTATAAGTCTGCCCGGGCAGAGAGGCCAATTCATTATCGTTCACCTTCTGTGCCTGATAATTATGCGTTGTCAGACGGATGTAACCTTCTTCCTTGCGAGGACGAAAACCCGGCTGATACCGACGGTTCAACTCATTCAATACTTCATCGTCCGCCTGATTCTCACGTATCTTATTCAACAAGGAAAGAAAAAAGGTATCACTCTGACGATAGACTGTTTTCAGTTCAATTGTCATATATACCGTCTCACGCAAAGCACGGCTGGCAAAGAAGTAAGGGGTTTCATAATAGTTCTTCAACATTTCCCATTCATTCTCTTTCACCACAGGGGCTAACTGCTGCAAATCTCCAATCATCAGCAATTGGACTCCACCGAAAGGCTTTTCCCTATCCCGGTATCTCCGCAGAGCCGAATCTATCGCATCCAACAAATCAGCACGCACCATACTGATCTCATCTATGACCAGCAAGTCCATGCTACGAATGATATTCCGCTTTTCTTTACTGAAACGATAGTGTGTCTGGGAAGAGTTGAACGTGGTCTCCGGAACAAAAGGTGCAAAAGATAACTGGAAAAAAGAATGAATGGTAACTCCTCCCGCATTGATAGCGGCAATACCTGTCGGTGCCAAGATAACCATACGTTTAGGACTCTGTTCCTTCAATCTTCTCAGAAATGTAGTTTTTCCGGTTCCGGCCTTTCCCGTAAGAAATAAATGCGTGCCTGTATTTTCAATGAACTGCCACGCTAGTTGCAGTTCGGGATTATTTTCCATGGGATTCAAATTTTCAACAAAGGTAACTATTATTCTTTTTCTTTCGTCTTGATACGAAAGAAAAAGAACCAAAAAGAAAGAAAGAATAAGAATATTATTTCATAGAGCCCCCCACAATATCCAACAGCTCATTTGTAATAGCCTGCTGACGACTCTTGTTATATTGCTTCGTCAAATCCTGAATCAACTCGTTCGCATTATCCGTAGCTACCTGCATAGCTAATGTACGGGCAGCGTGTTCCGATGTGTTCGAGTCAACGGCTGCTGTAAATAGTTTCTGGCTTAATACAGTTGGGATTAGGTTGGCAATCAGTTCTTCAGCGTTGGGTTCGATGATGTAGTCGTTGGCGACTTCACGTCTTTCCGCCTCCCCTTTGTCCTTTTGCTCCTCATTCATCTGCTCCTTGTTTTGTTCTTCTTCATCTATGATATGTGTCAGATCGATGGGAAGATACGTTTCACGAAGGAGGATTTGCGTACCCATAGACTTAAAATGATGATAGATAATTTCCACACGGTCTATTTCGCCGGATACAAACATCCCCATCAGACGATGAGCCAAGTCGGCAGCTTCCTGATAAGTCGGTTTGTCAGATAAGGTGGGCGAAGTTTCCTGCGGTTGGAATCCCATGCGTTTTACAGCTTCATCTACTTTCTTGCCTATTGGAAATATCAAGATATTGTCTTGCCCGAGAGTGCGATATTCACCTACCGTTTGCAATAACATTTTTATCACATTGGCATTGAAAGCACCACAAAGAGACGTATTCGAAGAGAAGGCGACAATTGCCACACGCTTCACTTCGCGCTCCTTCACGTAGGGAGATTCGATAGGAAGGTCCGCACTCAGAAAGTTAGTCAGAATCTTGTTCAACTTCTTCTGATAAGGCAACATATTCTCAATGGCTCCTTGTGCCTTATGTAATTTGGCAGAAGCCACCATCTTCATTGCTGAAGTGATTTTTCGGGTACTCTTTACCGAATTTATTCTGGTTTTTACTTCTTTCAGTGAAGCCATAATTTTTTTAATTAAGAATGAAAAATTAAGAATGAAGAATTTACTATGCAGTATAGTCAAATAGTTAATAATAAGAATTCTTCATTCTTTATTCCTATATTTCTATAAGTATTGTTTGGCAACCATAGCGGCGGTTTCCTCGATGGCATTGGTTACACTATCATCGATAACGCCTGTCTTTAAGACATCCAACACATCCTGCTGGTGATTCAGTTGCAGAGATTCGATGAAGCTACGTTCAAAGTCCTGTACCTTATCCAATGGGACATCATGAAGAAGTCCGTGCGTACCGCAATAGAGAATAGCAATCTGCTGTTCTACGGGCATTGGGCTGTATTGAGGTTGAATCAAAAGTTGGGCGTTCTTACGTCCCTTATCAATCGTCAAGGCGGTAATCGGATCCATATCACTGCTGAACTTAGAGAAAGCTTCCAGCTCACGATATTGGGCTTGGTCAATCTTCAATGTTCCGGCTACCTTCTTCATGGCCTTAATCTGCGCGTTACCACCTACACGGGATACGGAGATACCCACATTGATAGCCGGACGGACACCCTGATTAAAGAGATCGGTTTCGAGGAAGATCTGTCCATCAGTAATGGAAATCACATTCGTCGGGATATAGGCCGAAACGTCTCCTGCCTGTGTCTCGATGATAGGCAATGCGGTAAGGGAACCTCCTCCTTTGACTATATCCTTCAAGCTGTCCGGCAGGTCATTCATTTCGCGCGCCACTTCTTCCTGACTGATAATCTTCGCCGCGCGTTCCAACAAACGGGAATGCAGATAGAAGATGTCACCCGGATACGCTTCACGTCCCGACGGACGGCGGAGAATCAGAGATACCTCACGATAAGCTACCGCCTGCTTGGAAAGGTCATCATACACAACCAGCGCATGACGGCCGGTATCACGGAAATACTCACCGATGGCTGCACCCGCAAATGGCGCATAGTATTGTAGCGCGGCCGGGTCACCGGCTGTAGCGGCTACTACAATCGTATAGTCCAACGCTCCATTCTCACGAAGTGTATTTACGATAGAAGCGACTGTAGAACCTTTCTGTCCGATTGCCACATAGATGCAGTATACAGGGTCGCCTGCCAGAAAATTGCTACGCTGATTGATGATCGCATCAATCGCAATAGCCGTCTTTCCCGTCTGACGGTCACCGATAATCAACTCACGTTGACCACGCCCGATAGGAATCATGGCATCAACTGCCTTCAATCCGGTCTGTAATGGCTGATTGACAGGCTGACGGTAAATTACTCCCGGAGCTTTCCGTTCCAACGGCATATCATAAAGTTCACCGCCAACCAGCCCTTTGCCGTCGAGCGGTTCACCCAACGGGTCGATGACACGTCCCAACATCCCCTCGCCTACACGAATGGAGGCGATGCGTTTTGTACGTTTCACAATAAACCCTTCTTTGATTCTGTCCGTTGGACCCAGTAGTACAGCACCCACGTTGTCCTCTTCGAGGTTCATCACGATTGCTTTGATACCATTGTCGAACTCCAGCAATTCATTCGCTTCGGCGTTCCGCAGTCCATAGATACGGACTACACCGTCGCTCACCTGAAGCACCGTACCGATTTCGTCAAGCTGCACATTGGCATTAATCCCTTCGAGCTGCTTGCGCAATATATCGGATACTTCGCTTACTCTTATATTTTCAGACATTATACAATTCTCCTATTCTTATCAATAAATTGTTGTTTCACTCGCTTTAACTGCGTAGCAACGCTCGCATCCAAACGGTAATCGTTGATATCGAAAATAAATCCACCCTCAATGGACGGGTCTACTACCGTTTCCAACTCCATCTGCGCATGCAGGATATGCGCTGCCGCAGAACGAATCCGATCCGATGTCGCTTTATCAACGTCAACAGCCGTAATCAGTTTACCGACTCCGATATGTTTCAACTTCCGATACAGGTCCAGGTACATCAGGCCGATAAATTGCAGATAACCTTCACGCCTGTTTTTTAATACCAAAGTGATAAAACGGATAAACTCTCTGGTTGATGTACCTTCACCATCGGCAGCCGTACAAACCAACGCTAATTTCTCCTTAATCGCAATGACCGGATTATCAAGTGCCTCACGCAGTCCGGGTTGTGCACAAAAGCTGTGAGACAGAGTGAGGAATTCCTGATATACCCTGTCTTCCACTCCTTTTTCCTGCGCGTATTCGATCATCGCTTTTGCATAACGCATTGAGAGTATTCCGACTTCCATTTTCCTTAGTTCTTATTCGGGGTTAATACTTCATCCAGCATACGGTCAATCATCCCCATCTGTGCTTCCTTATCTGCAAGATTCTTGCGGAGCACTTTCTCGGCAATGTCCACCGAAAGGACAGCCACCTGACGACGGATGTCGCGGATAGCCTCGTCTTTCTCTATCTGGATTTGTTGCTTCACCGCATCAAGTTCTTTTTGTGCGGCTATCTCGGCTTGCTTACGGGCCTCGTGAACAATTTTGTCACGTTCTTCCATTGCTTCCCTCAAGATGCGTCCTTGTTCCTTGTTGGCAGCAGCCACCAGCGCGTCACCCTCTTCTTTCAGTCTGGACAACTGTGCATTGGCTTCCCTCGCCACCTCCAAAGACTGGTCGATATAGGTTTTACGGCCTTCCACCATTTTTATAATGACGGGGAAGCCGTATTTCGCCAATATCACGAACACAATCCCGAATGAGAGGAACATCCAGAACAACAGGCCACTATCAGGTAATAGTAATGACATAAGCTTAGAGGAAGAATACCAATAGACAAACAACTACCGCCAACAGTGCCACACCTTCAATCAAAGCGGCGGCGATAATCATATTCATACGAATGTCACCTGAGGCTTCCGGCTGGCGTGCGATAGCTTCCATTGCCGAACCACCAATTTTACCAATACCCAAACCAGCTCCGATTACTGCAAGACCTGCACCGATAGCTGCACCTAATTTACTTACTCCTACTGCTGCTGCAGTGGCTTGTAACAATACTGATAGTAACATAATTTTCAGTTTTAAAATGGTTTATATTTTCTCTCGTTTAATTATTTATTTCTCTTCCGCTTTTACTTTGGCTCCTTCCTGCGCCAACCCGATAAACACAGCCGACAACATGGTGAATACGTATGCCTGGATGAAAGCGACCAACAATTCAAGCGCATTCATAAAGATGTTGAACAATACGGAGGCTACTGTCAGTGTGCCGTTCAAGGCAGGTCCCATACTTGCCGAGATAAATATCAAGCAAGTAAGCACCAACATTGCCATGTGTCCCGCCAGCATATTGGCAAAAAGACGGATCATCAAAGCAAACGGTTTTGTAAAGATCCCGAAGAACTCGATAAACGGCATCATCGGCACAGGCACTTTCAGCCACCAAGGAACATCAGGCCAGAAAATATCTTTCCAGTAATGCTTCGTTCCGAAAATGTTGACCGCCAGAAACGTGCATACGGCAAGTACCATTGTGATAGCAATATTTCCCGTCACATTCGCACCTCCGGGAAAGAACGGGATCAGCCCCATCATATTATTGATAAAGATAAAAAAGAATGCCGTCAGCAGATAGGGGGCAAATTTCCGGTAATTAGGACCGACACAGCTTTTAATAATGTCGTCATTCACCATCATAATGAACATTTCCATGAATCCGATAAATCCTCCCGGAGCTTTGGCTCCCTGCGGACGTTTTCTGTACCAGTGCGCCACACTCAGGACGATTACCAGCAACAATACACTATTGAACAGTAAGGCGAACGTAACTTTCGTAATGGATATATCCCAAGGACGGACTTGTTCGCCCGCCGCATTGTATTCCACCAGTTTGCCCTCGTACTTACTTCCTTCCGGAGCTATCGAAAGCCCCTCATACGTGCCTCCGTTCTCTTCGAGACGAGAAGAAAGGAACACATGCCAGCCTGTACTATTACTATAAACAATAATAGGTAATGGTATAGTAATGTGCGTTTTACCCCACGTGGTAATATGCCATTCGTAAGAGTCGCCGATATGTCCGAATACGATTTCCTTCACGTCCACCGTATTCTCCTGTTCCTCTTTCGGAGTAATCACATCCTGCACCTGTGAAGTCACTTCTCCCTGCTCTTGTGCAAAGCCGGGCAGACCGGACACCATCATCAGACAGAACAATATCAACGGAGCCATTATGTTATGCAACTGTTTCATTTTTCTTCTTATTTTGCTTTTTCCGTTTCTGATTCACCTCAAAAGAGAAAAAGAACCAGGTTTCGAATATCAGATATATCAAATAGAATGAGATAAACGTCAGCAAAAAAGCCTTAGCCTCTTCGCGCACGGCTATACAATAAATCAGGACTAGAATGATAGAAAGAATCATCTTTACCATCTTTATTGCCAGATACAACAGTAACATTTTCTGGGGAGCGTGCAGCCGACACGCATCGAACATATAGATACTAAACAAACCGAATAGATAAAAATAGACCGGAATAAACGGGTATCCTCCGAAGTAGTGTCCCGGTAGAGCAATATGCAAAATAACCGCTCCCAATCCTGCACTTATGATTGCAAACAGCGTATGCAACCCGATAAAATTTCGTTTCGTTTTCGTAATGTTCACCATGTCACTGTGTTTTTCTTAATATATTGTCTTCCGTCAGCCGACTGTCACCCGTCTGTCAGGAGATGCAAGCGGAAACCGTACCGTCACTCAGTTCGACAAAACCACCCTGAATATCTATCGTACGCTCCTCGCCTTCCATCGTCGTGTAACTCAACGTACCCGCTTGCAATGACGAGACGATAGGCGCATGTCCGGGAAGAATAGAAAACGAACCAACCGTCCCCGGCAATGTGACAATCTTCACATCTCCGTCGAATATGCTCTTTTCGGGCGATACTATACTCAAATGCAGTTCTTTCATCCTTCTTATGTTTTTATTTCTTTGCCTGTTCCAGCAGTTTCTTACCTTTCTCTATCGCTTCCTCGATTGTTCCGACATTCAAGAATGCCTGTTCGGGGAGATAATCAACCTCGCCATCCAAAATCATCTTAAAGCCTTTAATCGTATCTTCGATCGTCACCATTACGCCCGGTACACCCGTAAACTGCTCGGCTACGGCAAACGGCTGCGACAGGAAGCGCTGCACACGGCGGGCACGGTTCACGACCGTCTTGTCCTCTTCCGACAGTTCTTCCATACCAAGTATGGAGATAATATCCTGTAGTTCCTTATTACGCTGGAGAATCTGCTTTACCTGTTGCGCTACATCGTAATGTTCCTGACCGACAATATGCGGATCGAGGATACGGGATGTAGAAGCCAATGGGTCTACAGCCGGGTAAATACCAAGCTCTGTAATCTTACGGTCGAGCACGGTCGTCGCGTCCAAATGGCTGAAAGTAGTTGCAGGAGCCGGGTCTGTCAAGTCATCGGCAGGCACATATACAGCCTGTACAGAAGTAATAGAACCTTTACGGGTAGAAGTGATACGTTCTTGCATGGCGCCCATTTCCGTAGCCAATGTCGGTTGGTAACCAACGGCGGAAGGCATACGTCCCAAAAGAGCGGATACTTCCGAACCGGCCTGCGTAAAACGGAAAATATTATCTATAAAGAACAGGATATCACGCTTCTCGCCTTCTTTTCCGGCATCACGGAATGATTCCGCTACCGTCAGTCCGGACAATGCAACGGAAGCACGTGCGCCCGGCGGTTCATTCATCTGACCGAATACCAAAGATACCTGCGATTTCTCCAACTCGTTATAATCGACTTTTGAAAGATCCCAGTGACCTTTCTCCATACCTTCCTTGAACGCTTCACCATAGCGGATAACGCCCGATTCGATCATCTCGCGCAGCAAGTCATTACCTTCACGGGTACGTTCACCTACTCCGGCAAATACAGAAAAGCCGTTGTGCTTTTTGGCTATGTTATTGATAAGTTCCTGAATCAATACAGTTTTTCCTACACCGGCACCGCCAAACAAACCGATCTTACCACCTTTGGCATACGGTTCGAGCAGGTCGATTACCTTGATACCTGTGAAGAGTACTTCCTGCACAGTTGTCAAATCTTCAAACTTAGGGGGGTCGCGGTGAATGGAATATGCACCTTCACGGTCGAGTCCTTTCATACCATCAATAGAATCACCGACTACATTCATCAATCGTCCTTTAATCTGTTCGCCAATCGGCATTGTGATGGGACCTCCGGTGGGATATACCTTTAAGCCGCGTTGAAGCCCATCGGTACTGTCCATTGCTACGGTACGTACCGTATTTTCACCGATATGCTGCTGAACCTCTACAATCAGTATTTTGCCGTTTGGCCTTTTTATCTCCAATGCATCATGAATGCTTGGTAACACCATTTCTGCATCCGTACCTTCAAAGTACACATCGACCACAGGGCCGATCACCTGCGAGATATGTCCGATAATCTGTGACATAAGCAATCTTTTATTTATATTATTCTTCTCTATTCCTATTGAAAAAATAGTATGACAAGGAACGTTTCGCGTTTTACCTGTTTCACTATTATAATAACAGCTAAGTTCAGCTTTTGTTCAACTATTTTCTATATCAGATAAACTTCTGCCCTTAGAAATAGTTAAATAAACAACTGCGCAAATGTAGAAACAATTCTGTGTCATTGTTCTTCCTTTTTCATTATTTGTTGTTCGATAACACTTATTAGACCTACAATAACTACAAATTGACCAATTTAGACAAAATCCAACTACAAATCAATACCAAAATAAGCTTGAAGATAATAATTCATCAATAAACTAAAAACGCTCATTCAGTTTCCTATCTCTTTGTTAAAAATCAACGGATTAGCAATTTTACAAAATAGTGGCAAGAACAACTAGTTTTGTGCTCGAGCACTATAAATTCCATTTTTCGGATATTCCTTAATAAAGTTTAAAGGTGGGGCTCTATTTTTCAATTATCCATTTCTCCATATTCTGCATTTCCACACTAAAGTTCACATCATATTTATAAAACAAAAATTTAAATACGCCGATAATATGTATATTATCCATTTTTTACTGTAATTTTGCACTACTAATATAAAACACTCAAAATGATGAAGAAAATACTGTTACTCGGTTCCGGCGAACTAGGAAAAGAATTTGTAATTTCAGCTCAACGTAAAGGCCAGCACATCATTGCTTGCGACTCCTATGCAGGAGCACCGGCTATGCAAGTGGCCGATGAATTTGAAATATTCGATATGCTGAACGGTGAAGAATTGGAACGCGTGGTGAAGAAGCATCGTCCGGACATTATCGTTCCGGAGATTGAGGCAATTCGCACAGAACGTTTATACGACTTCGAAAAAGAAGGCATTCAGGTAGTTCCCAGTGCTCGTGCCGTGAACTTCACCATGAACCGTAAAGCCATTCGCGACCTTGCCGCCCAAGAACTCGGACTGAAAACAGCCAAATACTTCTATGCCAAAACCCTGGAAGAACTGAAAGAAGCTGCCGATAAAATCGGCTTCCCTTGTGTCGTTAAACCGTTGATGTCTTCTTCCGGCAAAGGACAATCGCTTGTGAAGAGTGCCGATGAACTCGAACACGCCTGGGAATACGGATGCAGTGGCAGTCGTGGCGATATCCGTGAGCTTATCATTGAAGAATTTATCAAATTCGACAGCGAAATCACCCTGCTCACCGTTACCCAAAAGAACGGTCCTACCCTCTTCTGCCCTCCCATCGGACACGTGCAGAAAGGTGGCGATTATCGTGAAAGTTTCCAGCCCGCACATATTGATCCCGCCCATTTGAAAGAAGCGGAAGAGATGGCCGAAAAAGTAACCCGTGCATTGACAGGCGCAGGACTTTGGGGAGTTGAGTTCTTCCTAAGCCACGAGAACGGAGTTTATTTCTCCGAACTTTCTCCTCGTCCGCATGATACTGGTATGGTGACATTGGCGGGTACACAAAACCTGAATGAGTTCGAGCTACATTTACGTGCCGTACTCGGTCTGCCTATTCCCGGCATCAAACAAGAACGGATAGGCGCAAGCGCTGTGATCCTTTCCCCGATTGCCAGCCAGGAACGCCCGCAATATCGTGGCATGGAAGAAGTGACGAAAGAAGAAGATACCTACCTCCGCATATTCGGCAAACCGTTTACCCGCGTCAACCGCCGCATGGGAGTAGTGCTTTGCTATGCTCCGCTGAATGCCGATTTGGATGCCCTGCGTGATAAGGCCAAGAGAATTGCCGAGAAAGTAGAGGTTTATTAAAACCGGAAGGAAAATAAGGAATCATGGAGAATTAGAAGAATAATAGAGAAAATAAAAAGAGGGTGTCAACGGATACCCTCTTTTTATTTTCTCTATAAAAAACTACCGCCTATCGTTTCTTGCTCAAAAAACGCTTTGCCAAATACTTACGTAAAGGTTCGTCATAGAATTTCAAGCTTAGATAAGCTAGTACAATACACAATGCATAAACACATAAAGCTACCTGCCAAGTCTCACCCAGCGTATAGAGTTGATTCTTAATCAGCCATGCATAGAACAGATACATCAACGGATAGTGTATCACGTAGATCGGATAAGATATATCTCCCAAGAACTTACATATCTGCGTTGACTGCTTATCCGTCGTACTTCCCGACGCACCCAGCCACACAAGGATAGGGAAAGCAACGACAATGCAAAACGCTTCATACACACCGTTCGTACAAACCGGCTCTGCACCCTCCAAATAAGGAACGGAAAACAGGGCAATCAATGCAAGGGTACATATCCAGAAAGCGCCTTTCACTTTCACAGGTTTGAAGTTGCGGGATAAAAGCATACCTAAAGAGAAAGGGAAAAGCATTCTCAATGATCCGCCCAGAAAGTTCACGCCATCCAACGTCCATCCTACCCCAATGTTTCCATAAGTGGAGACATCAAAGATGGCGAACAACGTCAACGCCACCCCCAGCAATACCACCATCATAGTCAACGCCTTATTAGACAGACGGCGAATGAATAACGCATAAAGGATATTGCCTATATACTCGAAAAACAACGACCAGCACGGCCCGTTCAACGGAAACATCTCGCCATTGCCACGAACCTCATAGCCCGCACCCGGCATGGCAGGAATGAAAAATATCGTGCAAAGAAGAGACAACATCACCATGGATATGGCAACGTGCGTTCCATCCCATTGCACAGAACCCTGAATGCAGAACGTGATAGCTCCCAGAACACCCCCCAGAACAACCATAGGATGAAGACGTATCAACCGGCGTTTAAAGAAATCTTTCATGGTGAGACTCTTACCCCAACGGTCGTCGTAAGCGTAACCGATCACAAAACCCGAAAGGATAAAAAAGAAATCCACGGCTAAATATCCGTGATTCAGAGTTTCAATAGCACTATTACCGGCAAAAGCGAAGCCCTCGAATACGTGATACCATATCACCATAAGAGCTGCCACACCGCGAAGTCCGTCAAGAAGTTCATAATGAGCCTTGGTATCTGAAAAGGCTGAAGCAGAAATGTTCGACATTTGTTTTTCTATTAGTAAGTTAGTATTTTCAGAGGGCAAAGATACGGTTTGCGCTACGAAGTTTCTTTGCTCTAAAGCAAAAAAGCCCGGCTAATCGCTATTTTTTAGCACGTACCCGGCTAAGGGTATAGATGGAAATGCCCAGAAAGGCAGCCACATATTTCAGTTTCACCCGGTTTATCAGTCCGGGATAGCGACGGTTGAACTGTTCGTAACGTTCTTTGGGCGAAAGTTGAAGGCGCTCCACAAACATATGGCTAAGCTCCTTATTCACATTCTGATGCAGGATCCTTCCCCAGTTGGCTATGTCGATATATGTTTCGTAAAGGGCATTCAGTTTGTCGATGTGGATGACGTAGATTTTGCAATCGGAAAGCGTTTCAACGCTTTCTACCGATGGTTGCTGATAGTAGAGCGAATCCATGCCGAACGTAACGTCGCCCTCCTGACTGAACCACGTAGTGGTGTCCTCTCCGTTGTGGTGGAATACGGAACGGGTGATACCCTCTTCAATAAAATAAACCAGACGGTCTGTGACACCTGACTGAACGATACGGGTATCTTTGAGATAATACCTTAATTCCATATTCGCCTGAAGCGCTTGAAGTGCTTCATCGGAAACCGGATAGATTTGCTTGATTTTACGAATGATATTTTCCATTTGGGGGAATGGTGTATTGGGAGTTAATGACGTACTTTAGGATATTTATTATTAAAACGGAAACCAAGACCGAGCATCAGATAATTAGGGGTCTGGAAATTCTGGAGATTGTAGCCAATGTGAAGGAATGAATTCCGGGTGACGTTGATCTTCAACGCAAAGACCTGATACAGTCCGCGTAAATCGCCACGCCCCAGCACATTCGTTCCCAAGCCTACACCGATGGTAAAAAACGGCATCACGTATTCGGCCCGTCCGGAAAGTCCCAACGCAAGCTGATGCTGGATGCCCGGCACAAGAAATTTACGACGGGAGGAACCGCTGCCTGCATCGTACTCCACCAGCACATCTTCAGTGTATACATTGGCACTACCGTCATAGACACCATCCAGCGAAATCCCGAAACGCAGCTTATAGTTGAGGTTATACATCGGAGCAAAGTTGAATCCCGCTACAGGATAGCTGCCCGGTGATGCAATCTGTTTCTCGCCTACATAGACACCTTTGCGGCGCCACGAGCCGAACAACACAAGGTCATAACTGATGTGTCGCGGAAAACGGGGAACGTAGGGATGAACCAATGATTTAGTGAGGTCGGCTTCTTCCCGGTTGAAGTTGTACACCAGTCCGATTTTCGCTCCGGTGGTGTTGACACCTGCATTAGGAAACTTGGTGTTGCCGTTGGAGAAATGCGTGAAGTCTCCGCCAATGATAAAGTCGAAATAACGGGAAAGCGACCAGTTAAGGTAGATACCTGCGTTGAGGTAGGCATTCACCCGTGAGCCTACGGCTCCGTTGTAGGAGTTGTAATCGTTGTCATAAGGCTGCCATCCGGCAGAGATACCGAAGTTCCATTCGTAATTGAGTGAAAGGCGGGGATGGAAACGGGCAATGCGTGCACCTTGAAAGACGTAGAACGTCATCGGATCACCCAACTGCTTTTTATCGCCAAAGGTGGTGAAGGCCAAGCCGAAACCTTGATAGGCTCCGCCATAGATGCGGTCAGCACAGGTGTTGGGACGATACTTGAAAGAATATTTCAGATGAGCGGCAAATGAATTCCGGATGGGTTTCCACCGTTCGTTCTCACCTTGCAGGAAAGGATTGGTGGGGAATACGTATTGTGGCCGCGCCTCTATCCCCAACCGGTGAATGAAAGGTTGGTCTGCCTCCTGCGCACAAAGCGAAGTGAAGGGGAAAAGCAAGGCGGAACAGATTACAACGATTTTCCATCCGGGTATCTTTACTCTCATAAATAGTCTGGTTAGTCTTTTCTGAACGGAAGTTACAAATGGAGCTTCTCAATAAACTGTGCCACATGATAGCCGTCCATCAATCCATGATGGCAAGTTACGGAAACGGGCATCATCAGTCTTTCTCCGTTGCGGAAATACTTTCCGGTGGAGATTTTGGGGACACTGTCGCCCGAGCGCATATTAGTGGGGTGCTTCATGTCGGTAAATGAGAGCCACGGCACTGCCGAATAATGTATGGCATTGGGATGGAAAGTACCTCCCTTGTTGAGTCCCGTAGTGGCTTGCAAACGTTCCATCTCTGCTTTTGCCCGGCGGATAAAGACGAGTTCGTCCGGATCGTATTCAAAGGCGGCAAAAGAAAAAGTATGGTCGGCACGACCTACAGTGGCTTCGGGCAGAAGGCTGTCATAGCACACCACTTTATCGCCTTCGATGCGGTAACGGAATTCTTCTACCGCAGCAGCGGCAGTCGTTATCCGGTGGAGGACTAACAGGGAAAAGGACATACCTTTGGCTTTGGCTTCCTGATACGTGCGCGTACAGTCTACCTGAACGGTCACTCCGAAAAACGGATCGTCAAAAGCACTGAAATGTTCGTAATGTTCTCTTCTGTTCCAAGTAGCAATATCGATGATCTTCTCTATTTGATTCATTCTAAACACTCTTTTTTAAGTTTCACCACAGAGGGCACAGAGGACACAAAGATTTTATAGAGTTTTTATAGAACTTTTTCACCGGATTAATGCAATTGATTCCATTGCTTCCGGTCTTACCTTACCGAAAAAACTCTGTGTCCTTTGTGTCCTCTATGTGAATAAATTACTGATGTTGCTCACGCAACAGGTCGTTCACTGTTTTTACCGGGTTGAAAGTGGAAAGCGGTACTTCTACAAAAACAGTGTTCCAATCACTCATCGCACCATTCCACAAACCGGGAAGTTCAAGAGCTTTCAGCTCCTTGCCGTTTTTCGACTTGTAAGAGATAAAGCCGGTCGCCTTGTCTACGTATTTCACCAAATCGAACTTATGACCTTTATAATCACGTACGGCACATACCAAGTCCACCGGATTGAAGTGCGTACCCTTCTCGAACATTTCCTTTTTCTGCGGATCGTTCATGTCGATCTGCGAGCTCTCAAGAATTTGAAGAGAGATCGTTCCGTCACTGTTGTATGCCAGGAACGGACCGCCACCCGGTTCACCCACATTCTTCACCATTCCGCAAACGCGCATTGGACGGTTCAATTTGTTCTTCAAGTAAATAGCAAGCACTGAATCTTCGAGATCTTTCGTTTCCGGATTCTTGCAGAAAAGTTTCTTTTGCAGGAATTGCAGCATTTCCATCATCTGTTCGTGCGTATATTTTCCGCTGTCGAGCAGTTCGAGATATTCGAATGCCTGTTTTTGTAAGGTAACGAGTACACCGGCAATCAGTTTTTTATAAGTAACGGTGTCCGCTTTCAGTTTATCGGGAACTACATTGTCGATGTTCTTGATGAAGATAACATCCGCATCGAGATCGTTCAGATTCTCGATCAATGCTCCATGACCACCTGGACGGAACAAGAGTTTGCCGTTATCACGGAACGGCTGGTTGTCCATATCAGCGGCAATCGTATCGGTACTCGGCTTCTGTTCGGAGAAGGTGATATTATAATCCACTCCATAACGTTTGGCAAACTCACCGGCTTTCTCTTCCACCAGTTTCTTGAAAAGTTCGCGGTGTTCGGCAGACACGGTAAAATGTACGTTCACTTTGCCACTCTTTCCGGCTGCATACATGGCGCCTTCAGCCAAATGTTCCTCTAATGGAGTGCGTGCGCCTTCGGGATATTTATGGAATTTGAGCAGACCTTTCGGCAGTGCACCATAATTCAAGCCGGCAGTTTCGAGCAATGCGGATACCACAGCTTTATAATTGCCTTCTTCCATCAACCCGGCGATATTCTTCCCGGTAATGCGTCGGCAAGCTGCATCGAGATCGTCATAAAAAGCAAAATCCTTGATACCGGCAAAGAATGCTTGTTCAAACTTGGTTGTCGGTTTGTCATAATCAGCAGAAAGGAACTCGAATAAGTTCTTGAACATACGACTTGCAGCACCCGAAGCCGGTACGAACTTCACAATTGTCTTATCCGTGTTTGTATATGCGTCCCACGCTGCCAGATAAGCTTTCTGTTCTTCTGCATTGGGAGCCAATATACCTCTTTCAATGGAAGCAGCCGCATCCAGTTTCAGATAAGGGAAACCTGTCTGGAAGCAAGCCAGTTGCTCTGCTATTTGCGCTTCCGTAATGCCTTTCTTGGCAAGCAACTCTTTGTCCTGTGTCGTTATCATAATATCTAATTTTATTAATTGATGCCCAAAAATACAAAATGTTATTTACTTCTTGCCGAATAACCAATAAAAAAAGTAATTTTACATCGAATTAACAAGATTGAATATGAACGACTTTTTTACATCAGAGGAAAAAAAGGAGCTTTTTTCACTCTATCGGCACTTGATGCAATCTGCCGGAGACAGTATTTCCTGGAAGGATTGCCAAAAATTAAAGAATCATCTTATCAAAGCTGCCCAATATAACGGGCTGCAACGCAATAACTTCGGGATGAATCCCGTTATCAAAGATCTGCAAACGGCAGTCATCGTAGCCGAAGAAATCGGAATGAAAGGTTCGTGCCTTATCGGTATCATGCTGCACGAGATTGTAAAAACGCATATTCTGTCTATCAACGAGGTAAGCGTGGAATACGGAGAGGATGTGGCAAGTATCATCAAGGGATTGGTGAAAACGAATGAATTGTATGCGAAGAGCCCGGCAATAGAGTCGGAGAATTTCCGTAACCTTCTGCTCTCCTTTGCCGAAGATATGCGTGTGATCCTGATTATGATAGCCGACCGTGTGAATGTAATGCGCCAAATCAAGGATACGGGAAACGAGGAAGACCGGATAAAGGTAGCCAACGAGGCTGCTTATCTGTATGCTCCGTTGGCACATAAGCTGGGGCTCTATAAGCTGAAATCGGAATTAGAAGACTTATCGCTGAAATACACACAACGGGATACTTATTATTTTATAAAGGATAAGTTGAACGAGACGAAGGCGTCACGCGACAAGTATATCGCTGCCTTTATCGAACCAATCAAGAAGAAAGTGACGGAAGCGGGCTTGAAGTTCGACATCAAGGGACGTACCAAATCCATTCATTCGATATGGAACAAGATACAGAAGCAGAAAACCCCGTTTGAGGGTATTTATGATCTGTTCGCTATCCGCATTATCCTGGATTCGGAACCTGACCCGGCAAAAGAAAAGCAGGAATGCTGGCAGGTATATTCTATCGTGACGGATATGTATCAGCCTAACCCGAAGCGTCTGCGCGACTGGCTGTCGATTCCGAAAAGCAACGGTTACGAGTCATTGCATATCACCGTAATGGGACCGGAAGGGAAATGGGTGGAAGTGCAGATACGTACCCGCCGCATGGATGAAATTGCCGAACGGGGACTGGCCGCGCACTGGAGATATAAAGGTATCAAAGGAGAAACGGGCCTGGACGAATGGCTGACTTCGGTACGGGAGGCGTTGGAGAATGCAGACAACGACTCAATGAAGATGATGGATCAGTTCAAGATGGATCTTTACGAGGACGAGGTTTTCGTGTTCACTCCTAAAGGGGATTTGTTCAAGTTGGCAAAAGGGGCTACGGTACTCGACTTTGCCTTTCATATCCATAGCAAACTGGGATGCAAATGTATCGGCGCTAAAGTAAACGGCAAGAATGTCCAACTGAAGCAGAAGTTGAACAGTGGCGACCAGGTGGAAATCATGACTTCAAATACCCAAACTCCGAAACAGGACTGGCTGAACATCGTAACTACCTCCAAAGCCCGCACGAAGATACGGCAGGCGCTCAAAGAAATGGTGGCACGCCAACATGACTTTGCAAAGGAAACACTTGAACGAAAATTCAAAAACCGCAAACTGGAATATGATGAAGCGACCATGATGCGCCTCATCAAGCGTTTGGGCTTTAAAAACGTGACGGAGTTCTATCAAAAGATCGCTGATGGTGCGCTGGATGTAAACGAGATTCTGGACAAATATGTGGAGCAGCAGAAACGGGACAACGACACGCGCGACGAAATAGTCTACCGCAGTGCTGAAGGGTACAACCTGCAAGCGGTACAGGAAGAGACTACCTCCAAAGAGGATGTGCTCGTAATCGACCAGAATCTAAAAGGATTAGAATTCAAATTGGCGAAATGTTGTAACCCTATCTATGGCGATGATGTATTCGGTTTCGTAACGGTAAGCGGCGGGATAAAGATTCACCGGGCAGACTGCCCGAACGCCAATCAGATGCGTGAACGTTTTGGTTATCGAATTGTGAAAGCCCGTTGGGCAGGCAAATCGGAAGGGACACAGTATCCCATTACGCTGCGCGTTGTAGGGCACGATGATATCGGCATTGTGACGAATATTACTTCTATCATATCTAAGGAAAATGGAATCACACTACGCTCCATAGGAATCGATTCAAACGATGGACTGTTCTCCGGTACACTAACGGTCATGGTTGGAGATACAGGTCGCCTGGAAGCGCTAATCAAAAAGCTAAGAACTGTAAAAGGAGTGAAACAAGTGAGCCGGAACTAATTTTTTCACCACAGATTAACACAGATTCTCACAGATTAAAAAGACAAGATACAGTATATCCGCTCCGAAGGGACTGAGTGCAAAATAAATTGCATTAATTTCACAATCCTGCATTTTGCCTTTTCTTTCTTTAATCTGTGAAAATCTGTGTTAATCTGTGGTGAAGAATTCTATCGCACTTTCTTCCTTTTATAATAAGGATAAGTCACCAAAACAAAGAATATCAAAGCTATCGAAGCTGCTATCTGACCGATATGAAGCATTTTGTCTGTATCCAACTCCATACAGCAGGCAGCTGCGATACCTAAAGAAATCCCCATTTCACTAGCCAATAAATGAGTGGTATTTGCAGTTCCCCGTTGACAATGATGGGATAGCTTCACAAACATAATCAGGAACTCCGGCATGACAAAACCTAATCCAAGTCCCAGGAGCATGGAAGAAACGCCTATCGGAGTACTATTCAACAATGATATGGCAAGAATCTCTAGTCCAAGCCCCATAATTACCTGTCTCAATGTTTTTTCTTTCAGGAAAAAGAGGCGAGCAAACAAGAGAGATACCAAGTAACCGCCCCCCACTCCTACAAAGAAAGGCACTGAAACACCTGTATTTCCCAATATGGAATCATTCAGGAAAGGATGTACAAGAGGCATCAGCAATCCCGGAACAAACGTAACCAGAATCATATTGATAGCCGGAATCCAACTACGCAACAGTAGAAAACGGTCAAAAGAATAAAGTCTAGTGACAATCGGTGCACGGAAAGGTACATATATTCCCGATACGACAAGAATCCCTAACACTCCGGCAATAACGGATACATACAGCAAATTCCGGATTGGATAACTCTGATAAAGCCAAACTCCGAGAACGATACCTAGAATCATTCCCAAACGGGCTACCCACGAAAAACTGACATTCCCTGCGCTACGGAGCGTAGAGTTGGTGATGTCGATAGCCAACGTGATACCCGCAGTAGTGGCTACACCGAACGCCAATCCTTGTACAGTGCTTAGCAGGATAAGTTCCGTAAGGTTCGTCACAAACGCATAGCCTACCGCCGCCACCACCATAAGAGCGAAAGCATATATATATACGTGCTTCCGTTTGTAAGCGTCCACCAAATAGGCATGGAAAGGACCAACCAGGAACATTCCCAATGTAAAAAAAAGAAAGATTACTCCTGTCTGTGCCACCGGCACTCCGAGACGGTCTGCCATCTCAACGGAGAGTACCGGAAATAACACATACAAGGACACAAACAACAGCAAATTAGCTATACATATCCGTATAAAATGCGCTGTCCACAATGTAACTGCCATATATTGCTTTAATATTGTTCCTTCTCGTTGGGGAAGTAGCAGTTCTTAACGTCGGACACATAACGACTGATAGCATCGGTCATCACTGTGTACAAATCGGCATAACGACGCAAGAAACGGGGACGGAAACCATTATTCATGCCCAACATATCCTGAATCACCAACACCTGGCCATCTACATGTCCACCGGCACCGATACCAATAATAGGTATAGTCAACTCACCGGCTACACGTTCTGCAAGGGTTGCGGGAATCTTTTCAAGAACAATAGCGAAACAACCTGCTTCTTCCAGCAAATGAGCGTCACGAATCAATTTCTCCGCTTCGGCATCATCTTTGGCGCGCACGGTATAGGTTCCGTATTTGTTGATAGACTGCGGCATTAATCCCAAATGTCCCATCACCGGAATACCTGCACCGACAATGCGTCTCACCGTATCGATGATTTCTTCTCCGCCTTCCATCTTCAAAGCGTCAGCATGACTTTCTTTCATGATGCGGATAGCGGAAGCAAGACCTTCCATCTCATTGCCTTGATAGGAACCGAAAGGCATATCCACCACCACCATAGCACGTTTTACACCACGCACCACAGATTTTGCATGGTAGATCATCTGGTCAAGCGTGATAGGCAATGTGGTCACGTTACCTGCCATTACATTGGAAGCGGAATCGCCTACAAGGATTACGTCTATCCCCGCACCGTCCACAATCTGCGCCATCGTGTAATCGTAGGAAGTAAGCATTGAAATCTTTTCGCCTCTCTGTTTCATTTCAACCAAGCGATGTGTCGTCACCTTTCTTGTGTCATCTGATATATAACCAGCCATTTCTTTCTAATTAAAAATTATAAATTAAAAATTAAAATCGAGGCAGCATTGGCGCTACCCGAAAATCGAGGGCAAAGTTATAACATTTAATTCATAACAGAGAAGGAAATGCAAAAAATCCTCTCAATCCCTTGTCAGAGACAGCAATTTCTCATAACTCATTCCGGTAAAGTCATCCATTATATAATGTGCTTTTCCAGTAATGGCTTCGCGAGAATTGGTTGTAGCGAGACCGATCACGGTTGCACCGGAAGTCATTCCCGCCTGCAGACCATGAAAAGAATCTTCAAAGACGTATGTGCTTTCTGGAGTAGCTCCAAATACTTCCATCCCTAGAAGGAAACAATCGGGAGCTGGTTTGGAACGGGCAAACATCTCTCCGGTAAGAATACGGTCTACCATTGCCGGAAACTCGGGATGAGCATTGTAGACGTTCTGCATCTTCTCTTCATTAGAGCTGGTTACTACGGCTATCTTCACACCATGACGGCGGAGTTCGGCGATAAAAGCTTCTACTCCGGGAATATATTCATAGGACATCTGTTTCTCAAAAACATTGAGGTCTGCCGTGATTTTCTGCCGGGCTTCCGGAAGAGCTGAAAAGTATTTCTCGTAGATTTGCGTCAGCGTCTGCCCTTTGATACAGCGTCCGAAATCTTTCTCATTCAGATATTTACGTCCCTGCTCGTCCCAAAAGACGGTGTACTGTGTTTCCGTATCCATAATAACACCGTCAAAGTCAAACAGCGCCGCAATTGTTTTCGTTGTATTCATATAAAACTTTCTTTTTACCTAAAACGTTAAACCTTGTGTATCTATGCCTGCAAAGTTCCGAATAATCATCGAATCAGACAAATAATTTGTACCTTTGCAATGCTAAAAAAAACGTAACGGACGTTTTTATCCAACAAATCGACTTTTATTTATCCAACGAATCGACCAACGTATGAGCAAGAACGACCCACATATCTTAGGAAAGGAAAGCATCGGCAAGTTACTGCTACAATATTCCATTCCTGCCATTATCGGAATGACGATTACTTCTATCTACAACATTATTGACAGTATCTTCATCGGACATGGTGTGGGGGCAATGGCCATTGCAGGACTGGCTATCAGTTTCCCTCTGATGAATCTCGTAGTCGCTTTCTGTACATTGGTATCGGCAGGCGGATCAACCCTTGCCTCTATTCGATTGGGACAAAAGGATCTGAAAGGTGCTACGGAAATTCTGTCACACACGCTTATGCTTTGTATCACCAATTCTGTCTTCTTCGGAATATTGTCCTTTATCTTTCTCGATGATATCCTGCTGTTTTTCGGTGCCAGTCACGACACACTTCCATACGCACGCAGTTTCATGCAGGTAATCTTGTTGGGAACTCCTATTACTTATACAATGATAGGATTGAACAATGTGATGCGCGCTACCGGGTATCCGAAGAAAGCAATGCTTACATCGATGGTGACGGTAGTTGCCAATATCATCCTCGCTCCTATCTTTATCTTCCACTTTGAATGGGGAATGCGGGGAGCTGCTACGGCAACGGTTATTTCACAGCTCATCGGCATGGTATGGGTGGTAAGTCACTTCATGCAGAAAGAGAGTACAGTGCACTTCGAAGGAACAATCTGGAAGATGAAAGGGAGAATCGTAGAGAGCATTTTCGCTATCGGCATGTCACCTTTCCTAATGAATGTTTGCGCTTGCATTATTGTCATTATTATCAATAATAGTCTACAGGAACACGGAGGAGATATGGCTATCGGCGCGTATGGTATCATCAACCGGCTGCTGACTCTTTACGTAATGATTGTATTAGGATTGACGATGGGAATGCAGCCGATTGTCGGCTATAACTTCGGAGCACAGAAACTTAATCGCGTCAAACAGACTTTACGACTGGGAATTCTTTCAGGAGTGGTTATCACTAGTAGCGGATTTCTGATTTGCGAACTATTCCCTCATGCCGTATCAGCTCTCTTTACAGACAGTGACGAATTGATTGATCTGGCAGTAGAAGGGCTTCGCTTGGCAGTACTTATGTTCCCATTCGTAGGAGCACAGATTGTTATCGGTAACTTCTTCCAAAGTATCGGAAAAGCGAAAATAAGCATTTTCTTGTCCCTGACGCGACAGTTGCTTTATCTTCTGCCCTGCCTGTTGCTTTTCCCGAATTGGTGGGGATTGAAAGGTATTTGGATCAGTATGCCGGTGTCGGATGCATTAGCCTTTATCACAGCAGTAATCAGCTTGATGATATATATTAAAAAAGTATCGAAACAACAGCCGATAGCTGAATAAAGGATAGTTACTGTTCATTTTCTCATTTTTATTGTTCAATCAGTCCTAATTAGGGATTTATCAATTGCCCATCCGATTGAAAACTCTATATTTGCATAAAGTTTTCAAAACTACAAACGATTAAACTATGTTGAGAAAGAATTTATATTGGCTTTTATCGTGCCTGTTTCTCGCAGGATGCGGTATGATAGATTACCATCCGTACGATGTCCACATCAGTGGTGAGACAAATGTCAATGCACATAATATGGAAAAGATAGAAGCAAATTGCAAAGGCAAAACTGAAATCCATTTTGCTGTAATGGGAGATTCACAACGTTGGTATGACGCAACGGAGGACTTCGTAAAAGAGATCAATAAACGGGATGATATTGACTTTGTAATTCATGGAGGAGATATGAGTGATTTTGGAGTGACCAAAGAGTTTCTCTGGCAACGGGATATCATGAACGGGTTAAAAGTACCTTATGTAGCCCTTATCGGAAATCATGATTGTCTGGGAACAGGAGAAGAAACTTATAAAACAGTGTTCGGTCCTACCAACTTCTCTTTTATAGCAGGCAACGTGAAGTTCGTCTGTCTCAATACAAACGCTTTAGAGTATGACTACTCCGAGCCCATTCCAAACTTCACCTTTATGGAAGAAGAGATAACAAACAGAAGTGATGAATTTGAAAAAAGCGTAGTATGTATGCATGCACGCCCATTTACAGGCGTATTCAATGATAATGTGGCAAAGGTTTTCCAGCACTATGTCACTCAGTATAAGGGCCTACAGTTTTGCACGGCTGCACATACCCATCATTTTCGGGATGACATACTCTTTGATGATGGAATACATTATATAACCAGTGATTGTATGGATTACCGTACTTATCTGGTATTCACTATAGCTCCGGGAAGCACCTCTGAAAATCCTGATTATGAATTGTTTGAATACTAAATATATTTTATGGACGGGAGTATTATCAATACTTCTCTCTATCTCCGGTCCGGTCTCGGCTACTTACAGAACAGATACAATTATCAACACGTATAAAGCCGATTCACTGCGCTTCATCATCAAGGCTGACTCAATTATCGCCTTCCAAGCCGGAGATTCTTTATTTACGATTATTAAAGCAGACTCCGTATTGCCCGCTGCATCGAAAAAAGTTAAACATACCCGTTACGATAAACGGGTTCACCGTTTCCGCAAAAATTGGGAACGAATCATTCCTACCCACTCTAAGATACAGTTTGCCGGCAACATGGGATTACTTTCTTTTGGTACGGGATGGGATTACGGAAAACATAATCAATGGGAGACTGATTTATTGCTTGGATTTATCCCGAAGTATTCTTCAAAAAAGGCTAAAATAACCATGACTCTTAAACAAAACTATATGCCGTGGAGTATTAATATAGGAAAAGGATTCTCTACAGAACCTCTTACTTGTGGCCTATACATGAATACCGTATTTGGGGATCAGTTCTGGGTAAATGAACCGGACCGCTATCCAAAAGGTTATTATGGTTTTTCAAGCAAAGTACGTTTTCACATTTTCATGGGACAACGCCTGACTTACGATATTGACCCGCAACGCAGGTTTCTAGCCAAGTCTGTAACATTTTTCTATGAGATCAGTACTTGTGATCTTTATGTGGTCAGTGCTGCTACTAACAGCTATCTGCGTCCTCGCGATTATCTCAGCTTGTCTTTCGGACTAAAGTTCCAATGGTTATAAACCAAATTACAATGACTTATAATGATGATACATACCCTCACCAACAATCCGCTATTTCGGGGAATTACTCCGGAAAAACTCTCTGCCAACCTGGAAGAAGTTAATTTTCACGCCCGTTCATATAAGAAAGGGGAAATCTTCGCTTTTATGCAACACGCATTAGCCGAATTAACCCGCAACGACATCACAGTAGAAGAATTAGTTCAATTGACTTTGGAAACAGGCAAACATGGAATATCCGCTATGGCACAACTGGATAAAGCCAATACTAGCAGCTACGGTAACCCCGAAAACTGCCGAACGACACGGTTATATTGACCGCTGGCTGTGCAAAATACCGATACAATATGAAGTTCTTGTCATAAGTATTTTATCCTAAATATTCATCAATCAGGCTCGAATCATGCAGATCGCATCATTCGAGCCTGTTTTCATATTCTCACAATTAGCTATTTCCGAGTATCAGATTGACTTTTTTAGACAATTTAACTACCATTTTTGACAAAAATACATCAAAACAGGTATTTCATTTGTTGCTAAATATATGTAACTTCGCACAGTGAAAAATAATGCGGCATTCTTATAACTTTATAATATATAGCATATGATATTTACAGCAGAAAACACCTTACTTATTGGTTCTATCTTACTTTTCGTCAGCATTGTTGTTGGAAAAACCGGATACCGTTTCGGCGTACCTACTTTGTTACTGTTCCTCGTTGTAGGAATGGCATTCGGAAGTGACGGACTCGGTCTCCAATTCCATAATGCCAAAGAAGCCCAATTTATCGGTATGGTTGCCTTGAGTATCATCCTTTTCTCAGGAGGTATGGACACGAAATTCAAAGAAATCAAACCTATTTTAGGACCGGGTATCGTCTTATCCACTGTCGGAGTATTGCTCACAGCTCTTTTTACGGGGCTCTTCATTTGGTGGCTATCCGGTATGAGTTGGACGAACATTTATTTGCCTATCACCACTTCCCTATTGTTGGCCTCTACCATGTCTTCCACAGATTCGGCTTCGGTCTTCGCTATTCTCCGTTCGCAAAAGATGAATCTGAAGCACAACCTACGTCCTATGCTGGAGTTGGAAAGTGGAAGTAATGACCCGATGGCTTATATGCTTACCATTGTTCTGATACAGTTTATCCAATCAGCGGGTATGGGAGTCGGCGCTATTGCCGCTTCTTTTATCATTCAGTTTATCGTAGGTGCTGCTGCAGGATATATACTCGGGAAACTGGCTATCCGAATGCTGAACAAGCTAAATATCGATAACCAGGCATTATATCCTATCCTGCTATTGGCATTTGTTTTCTTCACTTTCTCCATCACCGATTTAATGAAAGGTAATGGATATCTGGCTGTATACATCGCCGGTATGATGGTAGGTAATAATAAAATTATGCACCGTAAGGAGATTTATACGTTCATGGACGGGCTTACCTGGCTGTTCCAGATCATTATGTTCCTCTGCCTGGGATTGCTAGTCAATCCTCACGAAATGCTAGAAGTAGCCGCTGTCGCTCTGCTGATCGGTATATTCATGATTCTTATCGGTCGCCCGTTAAGCGTATTCCTCTGCCTGCTCCCATTCCGGAAAATCACAATGAAGTCACGCGTTTTTGTATCTTGGGTAGGATTACGCGGCGCAGTTCCTATCATCTTTGCTACTTATCCGGTAGTGGCAGGAGTAGAGGGTTCGAATATTATATTCAATATCGTATTCTTCATTACCATCGTTTCATTGGTCGTACAAGGAACCACAATTTCCTTTGTAGCCCGCATATTACACCTCTCCGAACCTTTGGCAAAGACAGGAAACGATTTCGGAGTGGAACTGCCTGAGGAGATTGACTCTGATCTCAGTGATATGACTGTCACCCGCGAAATGCTGGAAGAGGCAGATACATTGAAAGATATGAACCTGCCAAAAGGTACACTAGTCATGATTGTGAAACGCAAAGATGAATTCCTGATCCCTAACGGAACATTGAAATTGCACGAAGGAGATAAGTTGCTGCTTATTTCCGAGAAATCCAAAGAAGAGTCTGATTCTGAATAACATTTGAAAAGAAATGTAAAATTATATCAGAATTCCTTCGTTAATTAACCGTAAAACTTGATTTTAAAATTCGGTTTACGTTAATGATATATTAATTTTGCGCAGTTTTAAACTAAATGTGCAAAAACAAAATGGAACAAGAACATCAGTTCATTGATTATATTGAGCAAAGTATCATCAAAAACTGGGACAGAGATGCCCTGACCGACTATAAAGGAATTACCCTCCAATATAAGGATGTAGCACGTAAAATTGCTAAATTTCACATTGTTTTGGAAAGTGCCGGAATCCAGCCGGGAGATAAAATAGCGGTTTGCGGACGTAACAGTGCTCATTGGGCAGTTACTTTCTTGGCCACCATCACTTATGGAGCTGTAATTGTTCCTATTTTGCATGAATTCAAAGCAGACAATATTCATAATATCGTCAACCATTCTGAAGCCAAACTACTTTTTGTAGGCGATCAAGCTTGGGAGAACCTGAATGAGGATGCAATGCCTTTATTAGAAGGTATTGCATCATTGGCAGATTTCTCCTCTTTAGTGTCGCGCAACGAAAAGCTCACATACGCTTTCGAACACCGGAATGCCATTTACGGACAACGTTATCCAAAGAACTTCCGTCCTGAACATATCTGTTACCGAAAAGACAGACCGGAAGAACTGGCAATCATCAATTATACATCCGGCACTACAGGGTATTCTAAAGGAGTAATGCTCCCCTATCGCAGTATCTGGTCAAATGTTGCCTACTGTTTTGAAATGCTTCCCGTTAAACCGGGAGATCATATCGTTTCCATGCTTCCTATGGGACATGTATTTGGAATGGTATACGACTTTCTATACGGATTTTCGGCAGGCGCACACATCTATTTCCTGACACGTATGCCGTCTCCTAAGATTATCTCCCAATCGTTTTCGGAGATAAAACCCAGAGTCATCTCCTGCGTACCATTGATTGTAGAAAAGATTATAAAAAAGGATATTCTTCCCAAAGTAGACAGCAAAATCGGTAAACTACTGCTTAAAGTACCCATCGTAAACGATAAGATCAAATCGTTAGCACGACAAGCTGCTATGGAGATATTCGGCGGTAATTTTGATGAAATCATTATCGGCGGCGCTCCTTTCAATGCTGAAGTAGAAGCCTTCCTCAAGAAAATAGGTTTCCCCTACACCATCGCTTACGGTATGACAGAATGTGGTCCGATCATTTGCTCCAGCCGCTGGGAAAACCTGAAACTTGCTTCGTGCGGGAAAGCGACGACGCGAATGGAAGTAAAAATCGATTCCCCGGACCCTAAAATCATCTGTAAAGGAGCCAATCTTATGTTGGGCTATTATAAAAATCAAGAAGCTACTGCGCAAATCATTGACGTAAATGGCTGGTTGCATACAGGTGATCTCGGCACTATAGACGAAGAAGGGAATGTAACCGTTCGCGGACGTAGCAAAAACCTGCTCCTCACCTCCAGCGGACAGAATATCTATCCCGAAGAAATTGAAAGCAAGCTGAACAACATGCCGTATGTTGCCGAATCACTGATCGTCCTGCAACATGATAAGTTGGTAGCCTTGATCTACCCGGATTTCGACGATGCTTTCGCTCATGGATTGCAGCAGACGGATATTCAGAAAGTAATGGAGCAAAACCGTATTGAATTGAATCAACAGCTTCCTAACTATTCCCAAATAAGCAAGATTAAAATCCATTTTGAAGAATTTGAAAAGACTGCGAAAAAGTCAATCAAACGCTTTATGTATCAGGAAGCAAAAGGGTAATCAAGAACCTTTGACTAATTAAGAGTACATACTTATAACAAATAATAAGATAAGTATTCTCGCAAACAAAAACGGTGGACAGCCTCAACACTGTCCACCGTTTTTTTCTAACCTCTAACAAACTTTATTAAAGTGCGATAAATGAAATAGCCTGTCCGCCTCCGGCAGCCATTCGTATGTTCAACGTATTTTCAGAAGTAACCGTTTGTTCCGTTATCCGGTAATCCGTAGGATTTGATTTCCAATCCGCATTCTCTCCATCCGCATAGATGACAGCTTTATACTGTTTGCCCGGTTCCAGGAAATCCAGTTTTATTTCCAGAGTACGGGGTTTCTCGTTCGTTGCCGCTCCCAAGAAATAGTTACCTTTTGCTTTACGCACGATGGCTACAAATTCACCCGGTTCTCCTGCCAATGCTTTCGATTCGTCGCAATCCGGATCGAAATCGCGGAAGAACTGGAAAGCCGGATGTCCCTCATAATGTTCAATCATATCGGAAGCCATTTGCAAAGGGGAATACAAAATCACCCAGTTAGCAAGCTGTTTCGCCAATGTCGTGTTCACACGGCTGTTTCCTTTATCCTGATCGTTCCATTTCCGGCGACGGGGAGAATCCTTTGTCTGTAAAAACAAAATATCAAAAGTTCCAGGAGTGTAATCCATCGGACCGGATAACAGGCGGGTAAACGGCAACATCACATGATGGGAAGGAGGATTACCTTCGCTCCATGCATTCCATTCCATACCTCTTGCACCTTCACGAGTCATCATGTTAGGCCATGTACGGCGAATACCGGTATCTTTAATCGGCTCGTGTGCATCCACTGTCATTTTGTGACGGGCAGCTGCCTCCACCACTTTCTGATAATGATTAACCCCATACTGTCCATGGTGCGAAAGTCCATTCGGGAAAGCACCCGCATAACCGGTTTTCAGGATATGAATACCATGTTCTGTGTACCATTGCATGGCATGATCCATCTGACGTTCATAGTTGGGGATATTGCCTCCAGTCTCATGATGTCCGATGATTTCAACACCTTTCTCTTTGGCATAATGCACAATCTCGTCAATGTCAAAATCAGCATACGGTTTCGTAAAGTCAAAATTCTGCATACCACCCCAGCTTTCCCATCCTTCGTTCCATCCCTCAAACAAAACACCCTCTATATCATTGGCGGCAGCGAAATCAATATACTTCTTGGCATTGGCGGTAGTGGCTCCATGACGTTCGTCCATCTTCCAAGTCTCCACACCCAAATGCATTCCCCACCACACTCCGACATATTTCAAGGGACGAATCCAATCGGTAGTTTCCAGTACACAAGGTTCGTTCAGATTCAAAATCAAGGAAGAATTAATCAGCCCGACAGCTTCCGGAGCAATCTGGATGGTACGCCAGGAAGTAGTAAAATGATTGCCTTTACGCACTTTGATACCATCCGGCCAAGGAGTTAGCTCAGCTTTCAATGTATATCTTCCGGTCTGCTTCAAAGTCATTTCGGAGAAATCATACAAAGCCGCTTCATGAATACTGCCATAAATACCGTCCGCCGTTTTGAATGTGAAAGGAGTATTGGCAGTTTCCACTTCGGAAATAGGCTGTTGCTTATATAGTAATTCATAAGTCTCCGCACTGGCGGGAATTGACCATGAAGTTCCGTCCTGACGAAAACGAAAAGTTGTCAGTTCATCGGTTATCATCAACGAATCCACTGCGGGAACACTGTACTCATAACGGAACCCTACTCCATCATCAAACACACGGAAACGAAGTGTCAACTCCACCTGATCTTTATTGGTCAGGCTCACCGCCATCTCATTATAATGATCCCTGTTCTTTTTATTCTCTCCCCAAGCCTGTGTCCAAATCTCGTCCTTATGATCGAAAGTCGTACTCTTTATCTGAAAGCCTTCTCCTAAAGCAACTCCATTCCCTTCTGTAAACCCCATTGCAGAGTTCTCAATCAATAGTGAATCGCCTACCGAGACATTATAAAACGGAGTACCGTTCTCATCCAGCGTGAAAGACATCTTAATATGGCCGTCCGGTGATTTGACTTCTGTTTTCGGACTGCTACACGCATAACATACCAGCATACACAGAAAAGCTCCGATTGCATAATTTATTTTCATAGCACTATATCTGTTATTTATATATAGTACAATTCAGAAGAGAAAAACACTTATATAATCAAGGTGAATTTCTTTCTAATAAGGAGAATCTCTTTCTCCGGTATGATTTCTATTCTTATTTATGCAACAGAATATCAGTTCCCGGAACAATCTTTCCCATCGACCACACACATCGCACATTCAGTTCCTTATCAAGAATCACAATATCAGCATCCTTACCCTTTGCCAACGCCCCTTTCCGGTCATCCACTCCGATCAAACGGGCAGGAGTCTCGGAAGCCATGCGCACGGCATCTTCCAAAGGTATGTTCGCTTTCTTCACCATAGTACGCACCAAGATATCCATCGTAGCCAAGCTACCGGCCAGTGCTGAATGGTCTGCCATCTTACACACTCCATCCTCTATTATGTAGCGTGGATCAATAGGCACAGTACCGTCACAAGCAGCATAAGCCAGAGCATCCGTGACAAGGCAAGTATTTTCTACCCCTTTCAATTTATAAACTAATTTCAAGATAGTAGCCGGCAAGTGTATGCCGTCCGCAATGACTTCCACCGTCATTCCTTCTGTCAGATATACACTTTCTACCGTACCTTCGTACTTATATTCACGACGTTTATGAAAACCCGGCATAGCATTATAGAAATGAGCGGCATGAGAGAATCCCACTGCATATGCAGCCTTTATCTCATCATATTCGGCTTCGGTATGAGTCACCGCCGTCATAATCCCCTTTGAACGGGTGTATCTGGCAAAATCATGCGCACCGGGCAACTCCGGGCTGATATCCCAACGTCTGATGCAAGACGTATGTTCCAGCAAAGGAATATATTCATTTTCATCCGGTGTTTTCAGAAATCCGTCATATTGTGTTCCCGCCATCTTCGGGTTCAGATAAGGCCCCTCGATATGCAGACCGAGAATCGGAGAGTCTTTCTCCTTCATCAGATTCTCGCATACATCGACCGCCTGATAAAGCCTTTCGAAGGAAGTAGACGACAAAGTAGGAAACATACCGGTAGCTCCATGTTTCAAGTGTGCCATAGTAGCAGCACGGAAAGCCTCCTCCGTCGTTTCCGTAAAATCATGACCACCACCTCCGTGCGCATGCATACTCACGAATCCCGGTACGATTGTCATCCCACGAGCATCAATCACCGTTGCACCGATAACCGCCAAATCACTGTTGGTCACCTCTAATATTTTTCCATCACAAATCAATACGGAACCGTCTTTCAACCATCCTTGCGGAGTCAATATCCGTCCGTTAATTATCTGAGTCAACATAGTCTTCTTATTTATAGGATTTAAAACAGTTTATTGGTTCCCTCTACCAATTGTCCCATTGCCCACACGGCTCTTACATTCAAGTCCTTGTCCAAAGCAATGATATCGGCATCCTTACCACGTTCGAGCGTGCCCTTACGATCCAGCACTCCCATGATGCGGGCAGGCGTTTCAGAAATCATTCTAATCACATCCGCCAATGGGATTTCCGCTTTCTGCACCATCGTACGTATCAGACGATCCATCGTCGCCACACTTCCCGCCAAAGCGGAACGGTCGGCTAGTTTACAAACCCCGTCTTCGATAATGACACGGGGGTCAAAAGCCGTTTGACTGTCGCTCGCCGCACAAGCTAACGCATCCGTTATCAGACAAGTACGCTCCACTCCTTTGATCTTGTAAACAAGGCGCAGAATCGTCGGCGGCACGTGGATACCATCGGCCACTACTTCCACTGTCATATCGTCAATCAGATAAATACTCTCCACCGTACCTTCATATTTGTACTCTTTCCGTTTATGGAATCCCGGCATGGCATTATAGAAATGAGTAGCATGGGTATATCCGGCTTCGTATGCCGTCTGTATATCTTCAAACTCAGCCTGCGTATGACCTACTGAAGCCAGCACCCCTTTCGCCGTGATATATTTGCCGAACTGCATGGCTCCAGGAAGTTCCGGCGCAGCGTCCCAACGCTTGATGCAGTGTGTTTCCTCCAACAAGGGAATATATTCTTCCGGGTCCGGATCTTTGATATTCTCCGGAATCTGTCCGCCCGCCATTGCCATATTGAAATAATGGCCTTCAAGATGAAGTCCGAGTACAGGACTGTCCGGTTCCGCCATCATTTTCTCAGTGGTCTCCGCAGCAGCACGGATCATCGGAATGGTAGAAGAAGAAAGAGTAGGAAAAATACTGGTAGTACCATGCTGCATGTGGGCTTTGATTGCCGTACGGAAAGCGTCTTCCGTACCTTCCATAAAGTCTCTTCCACCGCCACCGTGAACGTGGATTTCCACGCCGCCCGGAACGATATACATTCCTTTGGCATCAATCAGTTTGGCTCCGATAATGGCAAGGTCACAATTGGTTACTTCCAGAATTTTATTGTCGCGAATAAGAACTGACCCATCCTTTAGCCAGCCTTGTGGTGTCAGGATGCGTGCATTAATGATTTGTGTTAACATATCATTTTTATTAAATTAATTATAGGTCTACATAAACCGATGACTCTCTTTCGGGGGGAAGTACATCGATTTTTCACTTGCAAAATTACGCTTTTCTATCCAAATTATTGATAAAATCGTTCGCTAAACGTCCAATAAGGTACAAAAAAAGAGGTTATCAGTCTTATTGACCGACAACCTCTATAATTTATCTGGAGCGGAAAACGAGACTCGAACTCGCGACCCTAACCTTGGCAAGGTTATGCTCTACCAACTGAGCTATTTCCGCAAACTAAATTTCGTCATTCAGAAACCTGAAAGATTGGTGCCCAGAACAGGACTCGAACCTGCATGCCTCTCGACACACGCACCTGAAACGTGCGCGTCTACCAATTCCGCCACCTGGGCAAAACTTAGTTCCATCATTTCAAAGAAACAAGAGCGGAAAACGAGACTCGAACTCGCGACCCTAACCTTGGCAAGGTTATGCTCT
>OBXW01000063.1_pt1 | contig 125564 bp, 116 predicted proteins | sample 1495431 | NCBI WGS metagenome assembly OBXW01 (sample SAMEA2580166, study PRJEB22360) | human gut metagenome | biome: human gut; feature: human-associated habitat; material: faeces | place: Denmark | collected 2008/2010 | reverse complement strand
AGCGGTCGGCGGGGCCATTGTGGCTCTTGACAGCGGATTGGGTCATATGAGCGAAAACCCGCCAGAGCGAGCAAGGTGCCTTGAAACAAGGCGGCATTGACCTTTTGGTCATGCCACCGAAGTTGAAAGGCAGATTGCCGCTCTGGCGGGTTTGCAGCGTCGAGCCGTTACGGCGTTTGGTAAAACGCCGTAACCCTAAAGTTCAGTCACGACAACGCTGTTGTAGATCTCGTCCCAGCGGTCCATGACCAGGTGGCCAGTCTTGGGATCCATGGCGTTGAGCTTGCCGCAGGTATTGGCGGTCTTGAGCACCGTGATGTCGTCGGCACCAGCAGCAATGGCATGCGCAAAGCCGGCGATGGTCGAGTCGCCGGAACCCGTCGCGTTCACAGCCGCAATCGCGGGCGTCTTGGCGCGGAACGCGCGACCCTCATGGAAGCCCACCGAGCCGGCAGCGCCCATCGAAACGACAACCCAAGGGATACCGGCAAAGAGGCCATCGGCGGCAAGCGCCTCACGCAGGGCATCGATATCATCGGTCGTAAAGGACGTACCTAGCAGGCCGTTAATCTCGGTCAGGTTGGGCTTTACGAGCTCAGGCTTAGCGTCGGACTCCAGCGCGGCCTCCAGCGATGCACCCGAGGTGTCGAGCAGCACCTTAGCGCCCGCCTCTTCGGCGATCTTGACGAGCTCGGCATAGTAGCCGGCGTTGACGCCACGCGGCAGCGAGCCCGAAAGCGTCACAACGTCCGCCTTCGCTGCAAGCTCAGCGAACTTGGCTGTAAAGGCCTCGAGCTCGGCTGGGACGATCTGTGGGCCGCTCTCCAGCAGCTCGGTCTGATTACCCTCGTGCAGAATATTCAGGCAAATGCGCGTCTCACCGGCGATGGGCACAAAGTCATTCTTGACGCCATCGGCATCCATGAGCTCGGCCATATAGGCACCCATGTGGCCGCCAAGCAGGCCGGTCGCGAGCACGTCGTCACCCAGCTGCAGCAGCACACGGCTCACGTTGAGGCCCTTGCCACCAGCGGTCTTTTCGGGCATCACGCGGTTAACATCGTCGATGATCAGCTTGTCGAGCTGATAGCGCGTATCAATCGACGGGTTCATGGTAACGGTCAGAATCATGTTGGACTCCTGTTTAGAAAACCGGCCCGCGCCCCATCACAGAAACGCGAGCCGTCAATTAAAAAGCTGCAGAATGCCAGGTACCGCCAAAACGAAGCACACAAGCTCAGCAAGCAAAAGTGTTATCGGAGCAGCTCGCCCGCCAGATGGCTTCGCAGCGTCGACTGGTCTGGCGTTCGGTAGAACGCCAGAACCTCCTTAGTCGTGGTATTCGCCGCGGTCCCACTTCTCCAGGAACTCGTCGAAGAAGTGCGGGTCAGCCTGAGCCTCGGCGTCGGCCTTATTGCAGGCATCGATCTTGGCGATCAGGGCATCGTGCTCGGGGGTCTTGTCGTAGGGCTCCTCCAGGAAGGCAAGCATGATATCGGCCATCAGGAACTCGCCGGTAATCTTGCCGCCAAAGCCCACGATGTTGGCGTTGAGCTCGCGACGAGCGTACAGGGCAGAGGTCATGTCGCGGACCAGGGCGCAGCGGGCGCCGGGAACCTTGTTGACAGCGTTGGTGATGCCGATGCCGGTGCCGCACAGGGCCACGCCAAAGTCGGCCTTGCCGCTGGCAACAGCCTCGCCCACGGCCTTACCGTAGATGGGATAGTGCGTACGGGTGTGGCTGTAGGTGCCGCAGTCGAGCACCTTGTAGCCAGCCTGCTCCAGGCGGTCGGCCAGATAGATCTTCTCGTCCGTAACGATATGGTCGCAACCGATTGCGATGGTCTTCTTCATCAGAACGTCCTTTCGTCTGAATTCACAAGTTGAGGTAGAAGTTCGAGTTCTCGGTGGCTCTCGTTAGGCCATCTTGTTGAGCATGTCGACACGGATCTGGTGACGGCCGCCAGCATACTGGGCGCGCAGGAACTCGCGGGCGATCTTCTTGGCGACCTCGGTGCCCACAACGCCCGGGCCCATGGTGACCATGCGCGAGCCGTTGTGCTCGCGGGTCATGTAAGCGGAACGCTCGTCGGAAATGTTGGCGACGACCATGCCCTTGATCTTGACGGCGGCCATATAGGAGCCGACACCGTACTTATCGAATGCGAAGCCCTGGGAATCCTTGTGCTCCAGCAGGTCCTTGGCAACGGCGGTCGCGGAATCGACAAAGTCCGCGGCAGGGGTCTCGGAATAGTCGACGACCTCGTGACCGTCGGCGATGAGCATCTCCTTGATGGACTCCTTCATCGACATACCGTCGGCATCGGAAGCGATTACAACTCTCATGACATCCTCCTTGAGAGATACGCAGGTGCGTAGTTTCTGTTTGGAAGTGTTGAATCGCGTTCAGGTCCGGGCATCTGAATGTGCGGTTCTTCACTGTTCATGTTTATTTGAACACATTCGAACATTTACTGCAACAATTATTTGTTTATCTTTGTTCTTTTTTGAACAATTACCGTTCGCGGATGATTGCTGACCGTTTGGACTCAGAAAAGGCCCGACTTACCGCGCATTCAACAAACAAAAGGGCGGCCGAGAACGTGTCTCGGCCGCCCTTCGGCGGTATTCCCCGGTATATACAGCTGTTTTAGCTACTCGGACTGCCCGCCCTTTTTGGCGTGCTTGGACGGAGCACTCAGAAAGCGGCCCGTCAAATAGTTCGCCGGGCCGGAAATATCGATCCCCAGCAGTACGTGTCCCAGCCACAGGAACGCCGCGAGCACCAGCAATGGAATCACGCACGAGGTCACGATCATCACGATGACGCCTTCGATCAGATCGGTCACCTGCCGCACAATTTCATCGGTCATCTGCTTGGCGCCGCTGGTCACCGACGTGACGAGACCCGAGGCACCGTCGGCAAGCTGCTCAAGCACGTTCTTGGACTCTGTGGACTCGGTCTTTTTCTTGCTTGTTTTGGAGCTATCGCTATCTGCCGCGCTCGCAGCGTCGGCCGCCTTTTGCTCGGCCGCCTCGATGCTAACGCGATACGTTTCATCGACCTTTTGCGACACCCATACGCTCGCGGGCACGAGCGCCATGCCGATCACGGCAACCACCAGTACGCGTGTCGCCACACGGCGAATGACCGTGCTCGTGCTCCAGCGCCCGTGAATGCCGAGCGACACCGCAAAGAGCACCAACGCAAACGGGATTAAGATGCCCAAGCCAACCGACCACAAAATAGTTAGCAGGTATTTCTCGAGGTAGAGCACGGCAAGCACGATACCAAGGTTGCCTGAAAGCTGCGCGAGCTGCTCGGCAACTGGCGTTCCCGTATCGCCCGGCAGCGCAGTGATACCCGCAGATAGGGCGACGCACGAGGTCGTGAGCGCCAAAACATTGCCCTTCTTTTGATCGATGACCTCGATGGTGGAGTCCCAGGTCTTGGTATCGGCAAAATGCGGACGAACTACAAAGCCCGACAACAGCGCCAGTACCACGAGCGCAACGATAAAGCCAATCTGCAGCTTTTTGTTTGCGCACACGACATCGGACAGGCTGGGCTGCAGCTCGGTTACCGTCGTGTGCTCGGTTATCTGGACAGGACGCCCATGAGCCATCTCGTGCGCGTCTCCCTTTTGAATCAATCCGTTGCCCGGCATTTGGATACCTCCTTATTCCGGCCTGTATTGCGGATGGAAGTATACCCACCCAGCGAAAAACCGAACGGGAGGGCGTGCAGAAGCTCCATAACGCTGCTAGTCGAACAGTGCCATTTCAAAACTATGCCGGTTTACTACCGTAAAACCGATAGGACCGACCACATTTGCTATTAGCAGAAAATGGCAAGCTTTCTACCTGCGGCTTTGATAACGCTGTTCTTTCCATAGTTGAAAGAATACGATTCATCGTAGTAAACCGGCATAGTTTTGTAACCGACGGGTCGAGTCGGCACCGCAACAAACCTAATAACCCGTTTTCTTCCATCCTCAAAGGATCAAATGCATGGCAGGAGTGTCCCTAACTGCCGGCAGATAAGGAACGTCCCCAAGTGCCGGGTAAAAAGAAAAAGCCCTGTCGCGAGTTTGCGGCAGAGCTTTTGGAAGGGGACTTGGTTGTGCGGGCTCGTTAGGCGAGCTTGGCCTCGAGCTCGGCGATGCGCTTGTAGGCATCGATGGTAAAGCGAGTCTGCTTCTCCAGGATCATAGTGGTCATGAGAGTGTCCTGAGCGTGAGCCATGATGAAGGTCATCTCCATCTCGCCACCGCCGGCCTCCTGCGAAAGCAGCTTGGTCTGCGTGTCGTGGGCACCGATGAGCGCATCGCTGGCATCCTTGTGCAGCTGCTCGGCCTTCTCAAAATCACCCTCGCGAGCAGCATCGAGCGCTGCAAGCAGATCGGTCTGGGCGTCACCTGCGTATGCGACGATCTCGAATCCAACCATCGAGATTTCTTCTTTGGTTGCCATATTGCGTTCCTTTCACATATGAACCAATGGAGAGCATCGCGTCCGGGCATACGCGCTGCGTTCTGTATGGCAGAAACATTAACATTCAAACAAAAAAGAACAACGCAAAACATAATTTCAAGCTATGAACGGTCAATTTTCACCCGTGAACGGTTTCCAAACCATTTCGAACAATATCAAACATGATTAACGGAAACCCAAACAGGACCGCGCCCTAGCGCAAATCGCGCACCGTATCGCCCTCTACGAGCACGCCGGGGATCAGCATGTGCTCCACGCCAGACGCACCCCCCTCGGCACCGGCGATCTTATCGACTGCCCACATGCCGACACGCCTGTTGTCAAAGCGCACGGTGGTCAGGCGACGGTCGGGCACGATATCGCCCAGGCTGTCATCAACGCCCACCACGCTCGCGTCCTCGGGCACACGCCTTCCGCGCGATTCGAGCCCGCGAATGCAGCCGTAGGCCATGGCGTCGTTGGAGGCATAGATGGCAGTACAGGTCGGATCGTCCGCCAGAGCCTGGCCTGCGGCATATCCGCTCTGCGCCGTCCAATCGCCACGGATGAGTCGCGGCAGCTCAATACCATGCGCGCGCAATGTCTCGCGCCAGCCCTCCTCGCGCTGCATGCCCGAAAGCGAGCGCTCGGGACACGAGATAAAGTGCACGGTCTTGTGCCCCTGCCCCAGCAAGTACTCGACAACCTGGCGCGAACAATCGAACTGATCGTTATCGACCGTCGAGCACAGCGGGTGCTCCAGCATGGTAACGAGCACCGTCTGCATGCCGGGCAGCGGCTCAAAGGTGCCAAAGTCCGCCGGCATGCGATTCATGATCACAACCATACCGTCCACTGGCAGTGCGCTCATGCGCGACGATGCGCTCTCGAGGGTATACGGATGCCCGTCTACTTTAGTGAGGGTGATGGCATAGCCATGTTTGTCGGCCGCGGCGGCAAAGCCCTCCATACGGTCGAGGTTGCCGGTACCGGTAATGTTGAACATGGCGACGCCGACGGTCTTAAACTTGCCACGGCGCAGCGATCGACCGGCAAAATTGGGGCGATACCCCAGCTCGCGCATGGCGGCACGCACGCGTTCCTTGGTCTCGGGGCGCACGCTGGGAGAATCGTGCACGGTACGCGAGACCGTCTGCTCCGAGACGCCCGCGAGACGCGCCACATCCTTAACGGATACCGATTTTTTAACAGCGGCCATAGGTCGATCTTTCTATGTCAACGATGCCATTGGTGGCACCTTGCGCAGTCATTTTTACCGCCTTCAAGTATATCCAACGCCTCCCCCACCATACGCTCACCACCCAAAACCTACCGTTCACCGACATTTTTGCTTCACCGAACGGCTTTTGTCACCCAAATGTTAACGTTGCCATTGTGCAAACACAGAGCCACCGGGCGGCTCAAACGTTTACGCATAGGGAATCAACGGTTCGCAGGCACAGGAACCACCGGTTCGCGTCTTTTTTTGTGTCGCAAAATGGCAACGTCAACATTTTGGCAACCGAACGCCAAAAGCTACCATCGTTGTTAACCCACCGACTCTTAGGAGCATTGCATGGAGCAACTTATCGCCATCATCGAAAAGGGCCAGCCCTTTTTCAACGCGATCGCCCGCAACAAGTACCTCAAGGCGATTCGCGACGGCTTTATCTCCGTCATCCCCATCATCATCTTCTCGTCCATCTTCTGCCTGGTAGCCTCGGTCCCCAACATCTGGGGTTTCTACTGGCCCGATGACATCAACAACGCCCTGTGGAAGTGCTACAACTACTCCATGGGCATCCTGGCCATCGCCTGCGCCGCCACCACGGCCAAGCACTTCGCCGACGCCCAGAACCGCGATCTGCCCAAGAATAACCAGATCAACTTTATCTCGTGCATGTGCGCGGCCATCATCGGCTTCCTGCTCCTTTCGAGCGACACGATCGCCACGGACGCCGCCAGCGGCTTCAACACCACCTACCTTGGTTCCAAGGGCCTGCTGACCGCCTTCATCGCTGCGTTTGTGACCGGCATCATCTACAAGTTCTTCATTAAGCGCAACATCACCGTCAAGATGCCCGAGCAGGTTCCGCCCAACATCTCGCAGACCTTTAAGGACATCATCCCCTTCTCCGTCTGCATCACCGTCTTTTGGGTCTTTGACATCGTCTTCCGCGCTGCCTTTGGCTTCTGCTTTGCCCAGGGCGTCATCCAGGTGTTCCAGCCCCTGTTCACCGCTGCCGACGGCTACATCGGCCTTGCTGTGATCTACGGCGCCATGAGCCTCTTCTGGTTCGTGGGCGTCCACGGCCCCTCGATCGTCGAGCCCGCCATCGCCGCCGCCCTCGTTGCCAACATGACCGACAACCTGGCTGCGTTCCAGGCCGGCCAGCACGCTTCCGCTGTCCTGACCCAGGGTGCCCAGTACTTCGTCGTCTGCATGGGCGGCACCGGCGCCACGCTTGTCCTGGTCTTTATGTTCTGCTTCCTGGCCAAGTCCCAGGAGATGCGCGCCGTCGGTAAGGCCGCCATCGTTCCCGTGTGCTTTGCCGTTAACGAGCCGCTGCTGTTCGCCGCGCCCATCGTGCTCAACCCCGTCTTCTTTGTCCCGTTTGTCTTTGCCCCGATCGCCAACATCTGGATCCTCAAGATCTTTATCGACTTCTTGGGCATGAACGGCTTTATGTACACCCTGCCCTGGACCGTCCCCGGCCCCATCGGCACCATCATGGGCCTGGGCTTCCAGCCGCTCGCCTTTGTGATGCTCGCCCTTATCCTGGTCGTCGACTTTGCCCTGTACTACCCGTTCTTCCGTGCCTATGACGCCCAGAAGTGCACCGAGGAGGCCGAGATCTCCCAGGAGGAGCTCGCCGCCAAGAACGCTGAGAAGGCCGCCAAGCTCAACGACGCCTTCCAGGGCAAGGCTGACGCCAAGAGCGTTGCCGCCGGCGCTGCTGCCGAGGCCGTGAAGGCCGACGCCCCCGCCGCTTCCGCAGCGCCCGCCACCGAGGCTGCGACCGCCAGCGACCTCAACGGCAAGCGCGTGCTCGTACTCTGCCAGGGCGGCGGTACCTCGGGCCTGCTCGCCAACGCGCTGGCCAAGGCTGCCAGGGAGCGCGGTATTAACCTCGAGACCGCTGCCGAGGCCTATGGCAACCACGTTGACATGCTCCCCGACTTTGACCTGGTCGTCCTGGCCCCGCAGGCCGCAAGCTACCTGGCCGACCTTCAGAAGGACTGCGAGCGCGTGGGCAACAAGTGCGTCGCCTGCCGCGGTAAGCAGTACATCGAGCTCTCCCAGAACGGCGACAAGTCTCTCGCCTTCGTAAGCGAGCAACTCTCGAAGTAAGTAACGCTCAGGGCCAGCCGACCATCCAAGACCGGCTGGCCCTTCGATTTAGACGATTGGATCATCATGTCCGTTAACCCTGCTAGCGTCACTAACCCGCCTGCGCAGTTTCCCGAGGACTTTGTCTTTGGCGGCGCCACTGCTGCCTACCAGGTAGAGGGCGAGACCCGCACTCACGGTAAGGGCAAGGTTGCCTGGGACGACTTCCTGGAGGCCCAGGGGCGCTTTTCCCCCGATCCCGCTTCGGACTTCTACAACCAGTACCCCGTCGACCTGGAACTGTGCGAGGAGTTTGGCATCAACGGCATCCGCCTCTCCATCGCCTGGAGCCGCATCTTCCCCAACGGCACCGGCGAGATCAACCCCGAGGGCGTCCAGTTCTACCACGACCTCTTCGCCGAATGCCATAAGCACCATGTTGAGCCGTTCGTCACGCTGCATCACTTTGACACGCCGCTGCCCCTCTTTGAGAAGGGCGACTTCCTCAACCGCGAGACCATCGACGCCTTTGTGGACTTTGCCACCTTCTGCTTTAAGGAGTACGCCGACCAGGTGACCTATTGGTTCACCTTTAACGAGATCTGGGCGGACGCCTCCAACACCTACATCGAGGGCACCTTCCCCGGCGGCGTCAAGGCGCATCTGGCCGAAGCCTTCCAGTGCGAGCACAACATGATGCTCGCCCACGCCAAGGCCGTGCTGGCCTTCCACAATGGCGGTTTTAAGGGCAAGATCGGCGTCATCCAGTCGTTGGAGTTTAAGTACCCGCTCAACGAGAACGACCCCGCCGACATCAAAGCCGCTAATAACGAGCACGTGTTGCAGAACCAGTTCTTGCTCGACGCCACTTTCCGCGGCGACTACGCGCCTGACACCTTGGAGTGCGCCAACCGCCTGGCTGCCGTCTCGGGCGGCACCATCGAGATTCTGGACGAGGACCTCGAAATTATGCGCGAGGCCGCGCTCTACAACGACTACCTGGGCGTTAACAACTATCAGTGCCGTTTTTTGAAGGCTTACGATGGCGAGAACGACCTGCACCACAACGGTACGGGCGAGAAGGGCACCGGCCGCTGGCGCGTTAAGGGTATTGGCGAGCATGTGAACAAGCCTGGCATCCCCACCACCGACTGGGACTGGATCATCTATCCCGAGGGCCTGTTCGATCTGCTCGTCTACATTAAGCAGCGCTACCCCAACTATAAGCAGATCTTCATTACAGAAAACGGCATGGGCTACAAGGACCCCTACAAGGACGGTTTTGTGGACGACCAGCCGCGCATCGACTACATCGAGCAGCACCTGCGCTGGTTGCTCAAGGCCATGGAGGTGGGCGTCAACGTGGGCGGCTACTTCCTGTGGAGCCTGCAGGACCAGTTCTCCTGGACCAACGGATACAACAAGCGCTATGGCTTCTTCTACGTTGACTTTGAAACCCAGAAGCGCACGCCCAAGGCAAGCGCCTACTGGTACAAGCACGTAGCGCAGACCCGTCGTCTGGACTAGCGGCTTGCGGGGTTACCCGCCCACATAACCTGTCCCCATTTCTCAGCCGGGGGCGGCACGTCACACGGCGCGCCGCCCCCGGCCTTTTTTGGGCAGACCGTACCGCACGTTTGTCTCAATCTGTAACATCTAGCTGAGTTTTTCGCTCCAAGCTGTTACAGATCGAGACAAACAGAACGCCCGAGCAGAAATATCTCAATCTGTAACATCTAGCTGAGATTTTCGGCCCTACCTGTTACAGGTTGAGATGAACGAGCCGAGCACGCCTACGCCCGCAAATCCCGCACGCTCGCACGCTCGACCAACACGCCCGAGACAAGCGTACGACTTCTGGAGCTCGGGGCTTCCAAACCCGCGACGACCTCGTTAAGCGCACGGACGCCCAGCTCGCGGTGGCGAAACTTCACTGACGTCAGAATCGAGTTGGGAATCGTCTTGTAGAGCTCATCATCGAAGCCGATCACGGACACGTCGTCGGGCACACTGAGCCCTTTGTCACGTAGAGCCACCATCACGCCGTTTGCCATGCAGTCGTTAGCAGCGAGGACCGCCGTGCAATCGGGTTTATCGGCAAGCACAAGGCCCGCGGCATAGCCACTATCCGCATTCCAATCGCCTTGCAGAGGTTCGGGCGGCTCAATGCCACGCGCCTCGAGTGCCGCACGCCAACCTTTCATACGGCACTGGCTCGACAGCGACTCTTTCTTACCCGAAACGAAATACACGTTCTTGTGACCATGATCCAAGAAGTACTCGCACGCCATGCGCGCACCACCCTCTTGATCGTCACTAACGGTAGAGCAGGTAGGATGCTCCATCGGCGTGATAATCACCGTCTTGAGGTCCTTCGGTGCCTCAAACGTATCAAAGTCGTCGACCATCTGGCGCAGATTGAAGATCATGCCATCAACAGGCAGCTGCGACATCCTGCGCGCTGCGTCGGCAAGGGTCATCTTCTCCCCTGCCCGCTTTTTGATCATCGTGAGCGCAAAGCCGCGTTCTTCGGCGGCATCGGCGATACCGTCAATCATGTCCACGGCGCCGCCCGACAAGTGGAACATCACCACGCCGATGCACCCGTAACGGCCCAACTTGAGTGAACGCGCGGCAAAGTTGGTTCGAAACCCGAGCGCCTCCATTGCGGAATGGACCCTATCGCGCGTCGACTCGCACACGCTATCGGGCTCGTTGATCACGCGCGACACCGTTTTGAGAGAAACGCCCGCGGCAACTGCCACATCGTTCATTGATACATTTTTCTTGTCCATCGTTGCCACTACTTCTCCAGTCGGTTATGCATCGCTTGTTTTTTGCGTTCTAGCATACACTACCTGCCCGACTGACAAATCAGCCGTTTATCGGACAATATCGACCGTTCACCCGTAAATCCTTGTTGCTCTTCCAAAAATGTCTTACGTTGTCATTAACGAAATGACAACGTTGTCATTTGGCAATGCCTTCCTTAAGCAGGAAGGTTTCCGGGCAGTCCTGACCATCCATCGACGACCAGTTCCATCCACATGCGTCGCGCATTAAGTAGCAAAGGAGCTCTATGGACGCCATCGTAAAGATGCTCGAAAAGCATCAACCGTTCTTTGAGAAGATCTCGAGGAACGTCTACCTCCAGGCCATTAAGGACGGATTCCTTGGGTGCATGCCCATCGTCCTCACCTCTTCGATCTTCCTGCTGATCGCCACCCTTCCCGGCGTAGTCGGCATCACGCTGCCCCAGCCGCTTATCGACTGGTGCAACAAGCTGTACAACTTCACCATGGGCGTTATGGGCATCATGGTTGCTGGCACCACTGCCAAGAACTTCACGGCTTCCATGAACCGTCGCATGCCCGCCGGCAAAGTGCTCAACGACGGTTCCACCATGGTGGCCGCCCAGTGCAGCATGCTGCTGCTCGCCGTTACGCAGTTCACCACCAAGTTCAACGGCTCCGAACTTTCGGTCTTCGATTGCACCAGCATGGGCACGCGCGGTCTGTTCTCGGCCTATATCGCCGCGTTCATCACCGTGTGGGTCTACAAATTCTGCGTCTCGCGCGATCTGACCATTAAGCTGCCCAAGGAGGTCCCGGGCGCCATCGCTCAGAACTTCCGCGACATTATCCCCTTTGGCGGCGCCGTCATCATCTGCGGCATCATCGATGTCGTCGTGCGCAACCTCATGGGCGTTCCGTTCTCCGAGCTGCTTATCAAACTGCTCTCCCCGCTCTTTACCGCTGCAGAAACCTATCCTGGCCTTATCCTTATCCAGGCAGCCACCGCGTTCTTCTGGTTCATCGGCGTCCACGGCCCCTCGATCGTCCAGCCGGGCATCGACCCCATCCGTCTTGCCAACCAGGCCGAGAACCTGCAGGTTCTGCTGGCAGGCGGCCACCCCGCCCACTCCCTCACCTTTAACATGTCGCTCGTGGGTGAGTTCGGCGGCACCGGCGCCACGTTCATCGTGCCGCTTCTGTTGATTCTCTTCATGAAGTCCAAGCAGCTCAAAGCCGTCGGTAAGGCCTCGATTGTTCCTGTTGCCTTTGCTGTCAACGAGCCGCTGCTCTTTGGCGCGCCGATGATCCTTAACCCCTACATGCTCATCCCCTTTGTTGCCGCCGGCTGCGTCAACGTGAGTGTTGCCAAGTTCTTTATCGATAACGTGGGTATGAACGGTTTCTCCTTCGTGGTACCTTGGGCCACCCCCGCCCCCATCGGCATTTTCATCACCACGAACTTCCAGCTTATCGCCCTGGTATTTGTCGCGATTATCATCTTGCTGGACGCCATCATCTACCTGCCGTTCTTGAAGGCATACGATAAGCTGCTCTGCGACCAGGAGGCCGAGCGCGCCGCCGAGCTGGGTCTTGAGTCCAATGGTGCCGCCGCCATCGCCGCCAACGCCTCTGCGCCCGCTGTCGAGCAGGCCACCGCTACCGTCGAGACGACCGTTGCCGCCGCTGACAGCAAGCCTGTCGCCGATCAGCCCGAGCCCGCTGCCGATGCATCCGCCAAGAAGGATGTCGACGGCCTGAAGGTCCTCGTCCTGTGCGCCGGCGCCGGCACCTCTGCCATGCTCGCCAACGCCATCAAGGAAGGTGCGGCACAGACCGGAGAGAACATCGCTTCCTCCGCAGGCGCCTATGGTCAGCACACTGCCATCATGGATCAGTACGACGTTATCGTGCTTGCCCCGCAGGTCCGTAGCTACTACAACGACATGAAGGCCGACACCGATCGCCTGGGCATTAAGCTGCTCGCCCCGCGCGGTAAGGAATATATCGACCTTACCCGCGATCCCGCTGGCGCCATCAAGTGGCTCCGCGAGAACCTCGACTAGTTTCCTCCCTCTGTTGGTGCCCGGATCCCCAGTTCGGGCACCCCTCCCTATTCGAATCCCACAGAAAGGATGACTCATGACCAACCCCATGCAGTTCCCCGACGGCTTTGTGTTTGGCGGCGCCACCGCTGCTTACCAGGTTGAGGGCGAGACCCGTACGCACGGCAAGGGCAAAGTGCCCTGGGACGATTTCCTGGCTGCTCAGGGTCGCTTCTCCCCCGATCCCGCAAGCGATTTCTACAACAAGTACCCGGTCGATATCGACCTGTGCCAGCGCTTCGGCATCAACGGTATCCGTGTCTCCATCGCTTGGAGCCGCATCTTCCCCAGCGGCACTGGCGAGATTAACCCCGAGGGTGTTGCCTTCTATCACGAGCTCTTTGCCACCTGCAATAAAGCCGGCGTTATCCCCTATGTCACGCTCGATCACTTTGATACGCCCGAGGCCTTTTACCAGAACGGCGACGAGGGTTTCCTGACGCGCACGACGATCGACGCCTTTGTCGAGTACGCCAAGTTCTGCTTTGCCGAGTTCACCGAGGTCAAGCACTGGTTCACCTTTAACGAGATTCCCGCGACCGCTGAGGGCAGCTTTATCGTCGGCAACTGGCCGCACGGCGAGAAGTATCGCCTGGACAAGGCCTTCCAGCTCATGCACAACATGATGGTGGCCCACGCCAAGGCCGTCGTCGCCTTCCATGAGGGCGGCTTTGAGGGCGAGATCGGCATTGTCCAGAACCTGGAGCCCAAGTATCCCCTCGATCCCAACAACGCCGCCGACTGCGAGGCAGCTCGCATGGCCGACGTCATCAACAACCGCTGGGTACTCGACGCCACCTTCCGCGGCCACTATGCAGCCGACACCATGGAGGCTGCGACCAAGCTGGCCCATATCGCCGGCGGCGAGCTCGACGTCCGCGACGAGGACATCGCCGCGCTGACCGCCGCGCTCCCCTACAACGATTGCCTGGGCGTCAACACCTACAAGTGCCAGTTCCTGCGTGCCGCCGAGGGCGAAAACGACATCAACCACAATGGCACCGGCGACAAGGGCTCCTCGCGCTGGTTCCTCAAGGGCGTGGGCGAGTCATGCGTGCGCGAAGGCGTACCCACCACCGATTGGGACTGGATCATCTATCCCGAGGGCCTCTACGACCTGCTGCTCCGCATTAAGAACGATTACCCCAACTACAAGAAGATCTACATCACCGAGAACGGCATGGGCTATAAGGACGACTTCGAGGACGGCTTTATCGACGACGCCCCTCGCATCGACTACATGCGCCAGCATCTCGCATGGATCCTCAAGGCAATCGACGGCGGCGTAAACGTCGACGGTTACTTTGTGTGGTCGCTGCAGGACCAGTTCTCCTGGACCAACGGCTACAACAAGCGCTACGGCCTGTTCTACATCGACTTCGAGACCCAGAAGCGCTATCCCAAGGCGAGCGCGTACTGGTACAAGAACGTCGCGGAGACCGGCCTGCTCATGGCCTAATTCAAGCCGCATACCCCCTGTCGGCCGCATGCGAATCCCTCCACGGGTTCGCATGCGGCTTTTTTGTTTTGGCTCGACCCGAGCAGGCCGTTTGTCTCGATTTGTAACATCTAGCAGGGATTTTCGGCCCCAATTGTTACAGATTGAGATGAACGGGGGCACCCGGTTCGAAATATCTAGATCTGTAACATCTAACTCGCTTTTAGCCGTCTAACTGTTACAGATCGAGACAAAGATGATGGCTGGGTAGACAAAATCTCAATCTGTAACATCTAGTCGAGTTTTTGGGTCCTAGCTGTTACAGATTGAGACAAATGCACAGGACAATCCCCCCAATCTGTAACATCTGGTTGGTGATTTCACCCCTACCTGTCACAGGTTGAGACAATTTGGTAGTGGAGTCCTCATTTACGCGTCATATCGCGTAGCGCTCACGCGTTGATTCCCCACAATGACAGGAGGTAAAAGTCCTCCCGCATCGCCTGTTGGCAATCCCGTAGCGCTAGCTAGCAAATGACCTGCGTGTGCTCCTCGATGGCGACACGATCCTCGGCGGCGATACCCGGCTCGCACACCACGGCGTCCAAACTGTCCAGGCGGCAGAAGGTGTAGAAGTCGCGCTTGCCGATCTTGCTTGAATCGGCGATCAAGTAGCGCGAGTCTGCCTTGCTAAAGGCGAGCTGCTGGATACGGCCCTCGTCCATATTGGACGTAGACACATCGCCATCCAGAATGCCGTTGGCGCCGATAAACGCCGCGTCGATGCCCAACGCACGCAGGGTATCCTCGGCCGTTGGTCCCACAAAAGCGGCGGTGCGGCGACGGTACATGCCGCCCACGAGGCACAGGTCGCAGTCTTCGCGCGCCTCAAGCAAGTTAAACACCGAAAGCGAATTGGTCACGATGCGCAGGCGAAACGCCGGCAGCATCGAGGCCATCTGCTCAACCGTGGTGCCCGTACCCAAAAAGATGGTCGAGCCCTCCTCGATGAGCTCAACGGCGCGGCGCGCGATCTGCAGCTTTTCCTCGGCATGCTTGGTACGCTTTTCGCTGTGCGAATACTCGTGGCGCAACATAGCATGTGGACGGCCCTGCGCGCTACGGGCTCCACCGTGCACGCGCTCAATCTCACCTAGGCTCGCAAGCTCCTCAAGATCGCGGCGGATCGTCATATCCGAGACGCCCAGTGCGTCCGAGATCTCCTTGACCGAGACCGTGCCCTGTCCCTCGAGCAGCTGACGAACCTTATCCTGTCGCTCCGCCTTAATCACGATGAATCCTCGCCGTTCTTTGCGCACATATCATTCAAACAGTAACGAACAAATTGTATCAGACTCGTGCGCGTCAAAAATCAACGCCAGCACAGCTCCAATCATCACTTTTTTGAGAAAAATACCCCCTGCTTTAGTGGGGTGTAGTGATAATCTCACCTGTTCGCGCTAAAGTTTGTCGGAAATACCTCGATGTTAGGAACCAAATGATCACTTCCGAGCTTTTCGGCACCGCGCCGTGCGGTACCCCCGTTCATCGTTACACCCTCAACGGGCCCGAGATCTGCGTTCGCATTATGGACTATGGCGCCACCGTGCTGGGTATCGATGTGCCCGACATTCCCGGCAACGTGCGCGATGTGGTGCTGGGCTTCGATAAGCTCGAGGATTACTTTGACAACCCCGCCTGCTTTGGCGCGACCATCGGCCCCGTGGCAAACCGCACCGCGGGCGCCACGATCACCATCGACGGCACGGACTGGCATATGCCGGCCAACGAAGGCGTCAACAACCTGCACAGCGATCTTGAGCATGGTCTGCACAAGCGCGTATGGGACGTTGAGCTCGACGAGACTCACAACGCCGTGCGCATGACCACCTCGCTTAAGGATGGCGAGCTGAGCCTGCCCGGCAACCGAATCTTTACGGCTGTGTTTACCGTTACGCGCACCGGCGTCTTCCGCATCGAGTATGGTTGCGAGAGCGACCGCGCCACCTACGTGTCCATGACCAACCACACGTACTTTAACCTTGCCGGCCATAACGCCGGCATGGACTGTGAGCACTTCTTTATCGCCAACGCTGCCCACTACTTGCCCATTAACGAGCAGAACATCCCCACCGGCGAAATCGCTCCGGTCGAGGGAACACCGTTTGACTTTCGCGAGCTGCGCCCCGTCGCACCCGGCATGGAGGCCGACGACCCGCAGATTAAGCAGGCCCGTGGCTACGATCACTGCCTGTGCATCGATGGCTATCAGTACGGCCGCAACCTGCGTCGCGCCCTACATGTCGAGGAGATGTGGACCGGTCGTGAGCTGGACTACTACACCACCGCCCCGGGCGTGCAACTCTACACCGGCAACTGGCTGGGCGACGAGCACGCCAAGGACGATGCCAACTATGGCTGGGGCGCCGGCTTTGCCCTCGAGGCCGAGATGTACCCCGACACGCCGCACCAGCCGCTGTTCCCGCAGGGCATTGTGGGTCCGGGTCACCCCTACAGCAATATGATCGAATACCACTTTATGAGGCACTAGGCCCACAACGCGACATCTCGCACAGCAACGCCCGCCGGCACCACCGCCAACGGGCGCTGCTTCATGCCTAAATCCTTCTTTTCGATGCCACCGAATTGGTGACATAACAAAACTATGCCGAATTACTACGATGAACCCACTATGTCCGACCACGCGCTGGTTTAAAAAAAATTAGCAACTCGTCTACCTGCGGTTTTATTCTCTGCAAATTTGGCATGCTCGGCGATAAGCAATTCATCGTAGTAAACCGGCATAGTTTTGGCGGACAGCGCCACACAGATCCCCTACGAAGGCAAAATGATCCGTTTTCCTCCGTCCCCAAGGGATCAGTTGAACAGATTGCCGATGGGGTCGGGGGCGGAACTGGGGAGGTAGCGGATTTCTAGCTCTATGCCGAGCTTTTGCAGCTCTCTGAGAGCAGCGACGTCTGTGTCGTCTACGGCAACTGCGGGCGTTGCGGGACGCTTGCCCTCCCCTGCCTGCATATGACCAATGCTGATCTTAGTGATCGGCACACCGCCCTTAACCAGTGCGAGCGCATCGGCGGGTGAGGCCACCATGACCAGAATCCATTGACGCGGCGTTGCGGTATGAATGATGTCGATGGCCTTTTGTACCGAGAAAAACCGCGTCCAAACGCCTTCTGGCGCCGCCACCCTCATGGGTGCCCATTGGCGCGAATCTGCCGCGATCTCATCGTTGACGATTAGGACAAGGTTGGAACCCACGGCTTCGTTCCACAGCTCAACGTCTTGTCCGTAAATGAAACGGTCGTCGATGCGTGCGAGAAGAATCTTGGGTTGAGCCATGGCTGCCCCATTCTGTTTGAGACCCATACGAGCGGGACGTCGGCCACCAACTCAACAGCAGGTCAAGCACCAAATGGGTACCGCAGACATCACGCTTCCAATATTAGTGCATTTAAAGTGAGAAAAGCCGTCAGAACACTTGCGCGGATGTGCGATGTCCCGTATCATAGACAGCCGTTGACGCCTCAGTTGCGTCATCACATGGCCGCCAGCGTAGCTCAGTTGGTAGAGCACCGCTCTCGTAAAGCGGGGGTCACCGGTTCGAGCCCGGTCGCTGGCTCCATCGAAATCAACAGGTCAGAGGGTATAAATCCTCTGGCCTGTTTTGTTTTCCAGCGCCCCTGTTGCCCTCTGGAGGGGTGAAATGGGGGTGAAATATTTTTCTAAGGCAATTTTTCGGGAATTCTCGGATTCACATGTCCTTCATCTCTGGAAAGCGGTTTTCAACGCTTTCCACGGCCGAAGGGCTTTGCACCCTGCCCGTAGGCTGTGGGAAGGGTTGAATACCGCGCTACATGTTTCCTGCTTTAGAATTGAGAAAGGTCAGTATTACGGAGGTAACCATGGCAGGGTCTAAGGCAGATGCCGAGGCGTTCGCCAAGCGCTGGGCGGGCAGGGGCGACGAGACGCAGGAGGGCCGCTCCTACTGGATCGACCTGTTCCAGAACGTGCTGGGAGTCGAGGACGCCATCGAGCGCTTGAAGTTCGAGGTTCCCGTGCACACCGACTCCGGCTCGACCCACGCGGGCTACATCGACGTCCTCATCCCCAGCGCCAGCGCGCTCGTGGAGATGAAAGGCAGGGGCATCGACCTCGACAAGAAGGAGGTCCGCCAGGGCCGCGAGGTCACCCCCGCCGAGCAGGGCAGGGGCTATGCCGTCGGCCTGCCGCTCAACCAGCAGCCCCGCTACGTCATAGCCTGCAACTTCCGCGAGATCCGCGTGTACGACCGCAACGTCAACCCCCTGTGCACCGGTGACGAGTACCTGCGCCTCGAGCTGGAGGAGCTCCCCAAGAACCTCCCCGCCCTCAAGTTCCTTAACGGGGGGGGTCAGCTCCTAGGAGCGTCCAGCGCGCCGTTTCCATCGAGGCGGGGCGCATCATGGGCCAGATCCACAACGAGATCGCGGGCCTGTACCACGACCCGGACAGCGAGGAGAGCCACCACGCCCTCTCGGTTCTTTGCACCCGCCTCATGTTCCTCATGTTCTGCGAGGACGCGGGGCTGATCGAGCCCGGGCTCTTCCGGGATTACGTCGCCTCGGTCGACGGCGCGCACCTGAGGAGCGCTCTCATCGAGCTCTTCGGCTGGCTCGACACCGACGACGAGGCCCGAAAGGCGGAGTACCCCAGCGAACTCCTCGCCCGCTTCCCCTACATGAACGGCGGCCTGTTCCGCGAGCGCATCCAGATACCCCAGCTGAACGATCAGGTGCACTACGAGATCCTGGTCTCCGGCTGTCAGGAGTTCGACTGGTCGGGAGTGGATCCCACGGTCTTCGGCTCCATTTTCGAGGGCGCGCTCAGCCACGACACGCGCCGGTCCGGCGGCATGCACTACACGAGCCCGGAGAACATCCACAAGGTCATCGACCCGCTGTTCCTAGACGGGCTGAAGGAAGAGCTCGACGACATCCTCTCGAAGCAGAGCCCGAGCGCCCGCACCCGAGCCCTGCGCGCCTACCACGACAAGCTGGGAGGCCTCACGTTCCTCGACCCTGCGTGCGGGTCGGGCAACTTCCTCACCGAGACCTACGTGTGCCTGCGCAGGCTGGAGAACACGGTCCTCATGGAGCTGCAGCGCGGCGGCCAGTCCGAGATCTCGTTCGAGGAGGCGGAGGAGGAGAGCCCCGTCAAGGTGACGCTCGCCAACTTCCATGGAATCGAGGTTAACGACTTCGCCTGCTGCGTGGCGCGCACGGCCCTGTGGATCGCCGAGAAGCAGGCCGACATCAACACCGCCAAGGTGGTCAAGCGCGTCTACGACGAGCTGCCGCTCAGGGAGTACGGGACCATCATCCACGGCAACTCGCTGCGCGTGGATTGGGCCGATGCCGTGCCCGCCGCCGATCTGGACTACATCGTCGGCAACCCGCCGTTCATCGGCTACTCGAACCTCAACGACGCCCAAAAGAGAGACCGAGCCGACATTTTTGGCAAGTCTGGCGGCGTCCTTGACTACGTGGCCTGCTGGTACAGGAAGGCCGCGGATTTTACGCGCGGGTCGCACACGCGCTGCGCCTTCGTGTCCACCAATTCCATCTGCCAAGGTCAGCAGGTCGAGCCGCTGTGGAGGCCGCTATTTGAGGACGGAGTCTCTATCGATTTCGCCCATAAGACTTTCGTCTGGAACTCCGAGGCTTCCGATAAGGCGAATGTGCACGTGGTGGTCGTTGGTTTTTCCCGGCAACACAACGTCTCGCCATTGATATTCGATGCGCTAGGGGGGAGAAAGGCAGATCACATTAACGGCTACCTCGCCGACGCTCCCAACGTATTTGTTGCAAAGAGCTCTCGGCCCGTATGCAACGTCTCGGGGATGTCCAGGGGCGGCGGTGCTGGCGACTGGGGCTTCTTGACGCTTGATGAGGAGGAGGCCAGTCGGCTTCAAAGGGACTACCCGGAGATGCGGAAATACATCAGGCCGTTTTCCATGGGTGCGGAATTCATCAAAGGCGTTCGGCGTTATTGCCTTTGGTTTACGGGTGTGTCTGGGGTGGAGCTCAGTAAGCTGCCATCTCGGATCAAAGACAGATTCGAGGAAGTACGTTCTCGCCGCGCCGCATCTCCTCGTGCCGGTACGCGCAAAAGAGCTGAGAAGCCTTGGGAGTTCGATGAGCTGAAGGTGCCGCAGGAAGGGGCCTATCTGGCTGTTCCTCAAGTCTCGTCTGGCAGGAGGAGGTACGTCCCAATTGGATACATCACTGATGGAACCATCCCGGGGAACAAGCTCTTCTTCGTGGAGGGTGCCGAAATCTATGATTTCGGGATTATCGCAAGCCAATTTCACAACGCATGGATGAGGCAAGTTGCTGGACGATTGAAAAGCGACTATCAGTACTCGAATACCATCGTGTACAACAACTTCATCTGGCCGGAGCCCTCGGACAAAGATAAAGAAAAAGTGGAACGGTGCGCACGGGCCGTATTGGATGTGCGCGAAGCGCAGCAAGGGGCGACGCTTGCCGAGATGTATAGCCCGGACAACGAGGCGTTCTTCCCTGACCTCATGCGCGCCCATCGCGAGCTCGACGCCGCTGTTGAAGCTGCCTACGGCGTCGATTTCAACGGCGACGAGGAGAAGATCGTCGCGCACCTGTTCAAGCTGTATGCAGAGAAGACTGGAGCGTAGCACCCGTGGCGAACTCGATTTACAACCCCATCACCCTTGAGGTCGGCAACGTCCTCAAGGACGTCATCACGGGAAAGATCGGCCTGCCCGACCTGCAGAGGCCGTTCGTGTGGAAGAACGACAAGGTGAGGGATCTTCTCGACTCCATGTTGAAGGGCTATCCCATCGGGTACGTGATGCTATGGGAGCCGCCTGCCGACGATGTGTCGAAGAAGTCGCAGATCGGTGACAACGATAAGGTCTACGCCGTCCCCAAGGAGCTCGTTATCGATGGGCAGCAGCGCCTCACCGCCCTGCTCGCGGTTTTCTACGGCGTCGAGGTGAGGGACAGTTCGTTCGGCTCGCGGCCCATCAGAATCGCCTATAACCCGGTGACGGCTGAGTTCAAGGTGGCCGATGCATCGACTGATAGGGACCCGAGGTTCGTGTCGTGCGTTTCGGACGTGTTCGGGGCGAACCGGGAAAACGCGTTCAGCTCCTACAGACGCGCGTTCATCAAGGCGCTCAACGAGTCAAACGTGAAGAAGGGCGAGCCCGAGCTCGACGACCCCGCCGAGGACGCCATCGAGAGGGGCCTCACCGCCCTCCTCGGCCTCGAAAGGTACCTGTTGCCGGTCCTCAGGATAACCGCCGACGCCGACGAGGAGACCGTGTCCGACATATTCGTCCGCGTGAACTCTCAGGGGCAGGCGTTGAAACAGGACGACTTCATCATGACGCTCCTGTCGGTGTATGAGCCAGCCATGAGGGAGCGCATCGAGCGCTTCTGCGCAGACAGCCGCATCCCCATGGGCGGCACCTCCTACAACCAACTCATCGCTGTCTCCCCGACCAGCGTCATCAGGACGGCGGTGGCGGTCGGTTTCAAGCGCGGCAGGCTTCGCTATGCCTACCAGATCCTGAGGGGCAAGGACCTCAAGACCAAGGAGACGAGCGCGCAGACCCGTGCCGAGAACTTCGAGCGCTTCGGCGTCGCCCTCGACCAGGTGCTCGATCTCAACAACTGGCACTCGTTCATCAACCTTCTGGGTGAGGCGGGCTACGTCGCGCCCAGCCAGATCAGCTCGGCGAATGCGCTGTTCTTCACCTACGCCTTCTACCTCATCGGCAAGCGCGAGTTCGGGATGAAGCACGGCGAGATCAGCCGCCTCATACGCAGGTGGTTCTTCGCGTGCTCCATCACCTCGTATTACGTCGGGGGCTTCGAGACCGCCTTCGAGCGCCAGTTGACCGAGATCTCGCAATTGGGCGAGGCGGACGATTTCCAAAAGTACTTCGAGCGGTCGGTCGCCTCGCTCCTCACGGACGACTACTTCTCGATCACCCTGCCGAACGACCTCGATGCAAACGATGCCGTTGGCCCCACGTGGAACGGGTTCGTGGCGGCGCAAGTCGTCCTCGGCTGCAAGTCTCTGTTCGGCACGACCCCGCTCTCCCAACTTCTGCTGCCGAGCGCGTCGGGCACGAAGAAGGCGCTCGACAAACATCACCTATTCCCGGACAACTACCTCAAGTCCATCGGGCAGAAAGAGAAGCGCAGCGCACGTGCGAACTTCGCTCTAGTGGACTACGGCACCAACATCGAGATCTCAGACGACTCCCCACTCGACTACGTGCCGAGGTTCAAGCAGAAGCTCGGATACGACGCCTACGAGCGCACCTGCGAGGAGCACGCCCTCCCTATCGAGTTCGAGGGGCTTGACTACGAGCGCTTTCTCTATAGGAGGCGCATTCTCATGGCAAAGCTGATAAGGAGGGGCTTCGAGAGGCTTTAGCGCCTCTTCGGGCGCGCGATTACTCCGCTGGGTTTCCCGACGAACCAGCGCCCGTCCTGACGCCATATCGTCTTGAGCTCGCCCGTGTGGCCCATGAACACGTCGAACCTCTCCACGAGGTTGCCGAACACCGACCGCCCGTGCGTCACGTGACGGGCGGTTGACTTAATGGGCCAGCTCCTTCCGTCTGGCCATATGAGCCTTTTGGGCACATCGACATCGTCGTTGAGGCCCTTCGGCGGACACTCGACCCCCACGTAGACGCGGTCGCATTCGCGCGGTATCCCGCACGTGCCTGAAAGCTCCCTTCCCTTGAACAACCCAATCACTTCCCTTCGGGGTGATTGTAGGCCTTCGTCCGGACGCGGCTGAGGCATGTGTGCCCGAAGGGGAGGCCGTGTCAGAGGCCGCACCCGGTGGAGCCTCCGCCCGCGCGCGTCAAGGGGCCGCACGGAACCCCGCACAAACCTGCGCTTCGCTTCGGTTGGTGGAGGTTGCCGTGCAGCTCCCTTGACCCGTGCGGGCTCCAGCTCGTGGCTTCTGCCTGCGAGGCGGAGAGGATTGGCCGACATGGCCGGAAGGGAGACCGATATGCAGGAGCTCATGCCGAAGAGGGTGGCGGCGACGGTGCCGCCGCTGTACGCGACCGAGGACGAGGGGGACCCCATCGCACGCGTGAAGATGTTCAGCTGCGTGAGCGGGTGGACGTGGTACGTGACCGAGTACGATCCCGCGACGGGCGAGGCGTTCGGCCTCGTCGAGGGTTTCGCTGACGAGTGGGGCTACTTCTCCATCCGTGAGATGGAGGCGGTGAACCGCTCGCGCGGCTTCAACGCGGTCGAGCGCGACGTGCTGTTCGAGCCCGCGCCCGTGAGCAGGGTTAGGCGTTAGAGACGGGATGACGGGGCCGATACGGCCCCGCCCCATACCGGCGGAAAGGAGGAGGAAATGCGCGAGGGAAAGAGGCGCGGGGGATACGTCGTCTACGAGCGCGGGCTGCTCCGCCCGTGCGCGGGGACGATTGGAGCCGGGCCGACGTGCTGCTCGAGCGACGACCTCGGCGAGGCGCTGGGGATGCTCGACGTCGTGCTCGAGTTCGACCTCCAGGGCTTCGTGCGCGACTCGGAAGAGGGCACGGTCCTGGACCCGATGGGCACCGATGGGTGGATCCGGCTGTAACGGCCACGGAGCACCGCGCCTCCTGGCGCGGTACTCCGGGCCCGCAAGGGGCCCTCCGCCCGCTCGGCCCGCAGTGCGGGCCTCGCTCTCGCTGCGCGCGGTCGAAACGCTCCCTCAGGGTCGCCTTCCGACCTCGCTCCGCTCACGCCGCCGACGGCCCGCGAGCGGCTGCATTCGATCGCTTGCTCATGGCCACGATCATTCCGCCGCGTCGCGCGCCGTCGGCTCTCGCTCCGGGATTTCGAACGCTCCCTCAGGGTCGCCTTCGGAAGCCCTCCGCTCACCATCCCGATGGGCTGGCAAGATACGGATTCCGTTGCACAGAATCATCTTGCCGCCCTCTCGGGCGGGGCGGCGAACCGCTCGCTACGGCTCGCTCCCGCCGGGTGATGGGCCGCTCGCTACGGCTCGCTCCCATCACGAAGGAGGCCCCGACCGCACGTAGGCGATCGAGGCCTCTCGGGGTTTCCGCCTGTTGCGGAAACCCCTCTATCACATGTCTCGCGTCACGTAGTCCATGGTCCGGTACAGCTGCATGCACAGCTTTATCGCGCGCACCACTCCGCGATAGGTGAACCGGATTGTGCGCCCCGTCCTGCGGTGTGTGACGTAGCCCAGCCTAGCCCCGTTCACCTTGCGCTCGCCTCCCAGAGACTTCGAGTGGAAGCGGTACTGGAGGTCGCCGCCCTTGGAGCGCTTGAGCCTGATGCCGTCCCGCGCGAGGCGGCGCGACAGCTCGGCCATGCGGTCGGGGCAGTCGGGAATGCGCCCCACCTCCTCGATGCGCTTGGCGACCGTCCGCCTCACGCGCTCGTTCTCGGAGCGCTCGGCCTGCCCCTTGCGGGCCATGTCGCGCTCGGCGGAGCCGGGTTGCCTGCCGTGCACGCGCGAGTTCGCCTTACCGCGTTCGAGCTGTTTCAGGCCGTACTTCTCGTCGAGGGCGCGGATGGTCGCCACGCGCGCCCTGGCCGCTTGGCGGGCAGGCCCTTCGTCGAGACGCAATCCCGACTGGATGTTCGAGCGATTAATGGCGATATGACAGCAATAGCGGTCCGTGTTGTCGCTCGCGCAGTGTTCGAGGTGAAGCACGAGCACGCTTTCGTAATCCTCGTACCTCGTGCGAACGTACTCGCGGGCGTATTCCATGCAGAGCTCCGGGGTCATCTTTCCACCGTTGCAACTGCATTCGTCCGCATTAAATGCCACGACTTGATGCTCGATCGGGGTCCAGCGGCTGTTGGATTTCCCAGGGACGTCGTGACCCGCGCTCCTCCTCGTCTCATCCATCTCGATGAAGGCCCTGTCCTCGTCGATGATGTTGAATGTGTCGTGCGCGAGCGCCTTATCGCGGTGCCAGTCGAGGTAGGACTCGACGTTTTTCAGGTGGCGAGCGCTGTGGACGCTGACCTGTTTGATCGCGGTCATCATTGCTCCTTCCCGGCGCTACATCGCGCCCCATTCATCCTCGTTGAAATCGGTGCCGTCTGTCTCGGGGAACTCCGGGCACCAGATGGGGATGGGGTCGCCCTTGTGGGCTTCTGCGCGCTCAGACAGCCGGCGTTGGCATTCTTGACGTCCCGCCCGTTCATGCTCGCGCGTTCCCAAGTTGAAGTGCGCCTTCGTCGGCGTCTCCGTGCAGTCGACGAGAGGGATCTCGAATGCCCCCGAATGGGAGGTGGGGAGGCCGTTCATCGCTTGCTTGACCACGATCGCGCCGTCCTTGTCTGGCGACCTCGTGGTCCATTCCCAAGGATGGATCACGTCGTCCGCGTGCTCATTGAAGCTCGTTCCGCCGCTGGTGCCGTTCGCGCCCCTGTTGGCGCTGGTACCCTTCGTGTGCTTCGTGGTCTTGCCCACCAGCTCGGTGAAGTACCGGCGGTCTTCCGCCTCGCCGAGCTTGAGGGCGATCTTGACCGCGCAGTTCGCCAGGATCTTCGGTCGGCCGTCGCGCTCGCCGTATCGGTTCCATTGCGCAATATTTTGGACGGCGGTATGGCAGAAATAGCCATACGAGCGCCCGAGGCTCAGGACGGACGGCAGGCTCTTGACGGTGGGGAGATTCCCCCACTCATCGCCAATGACGGTGAAGGGCCTCCCGAGCGTGCCGCCGTTCGCCTCCGCTAGGATTCGCGCGGTCGCCCACAGCGAGTCCAGCAGGATGGTCAGGATGGCGTTGTAGGGGTTGTCGTCGTCGAGCACATGGAGGAAGAGGGCCGTCTTCTCCGTGAGGACGCGCTCGGGGTCGATCTCATCGCCGGAGACCATCCACGCGATGGGGGCGGACGAGAAGATGCGCATGCGCACCTTGAGCGTGGAGAGGATGCTGCGCATCTCGTTCCCGCCGCTTGACAGGAACTGGGAGGCTCGGGCCTTGGCGGGGTGTCCGGCGGGTAGCTCCCTGAACAGCGCCTTGAGCCCGCTGGCGGGGTCTGCGCCCGCGCCCTCGGTCCCGCGGCACAGGATCTCATTCACCGTCGCTAGGTTCTTCGCCTCGGCCGGGCAGGAGCCGTGAAGCGCGGTGAGGAGGATGAGGGCGGAGAGCAGCGATCGCGCCGATTCGACCCAGTGTGAGCTCCCGGGGCCCCTGTCGTCCGGCACGATGACCGCCGCCATGGAGTCGGCCGCCTGCTCCGCCTCTTGCGTGAGCCCGGCGTCGATGAAGCGGACGAGGGCCGTCAGGGGGTTGTAGCGGTTGCCCTTCATGGGGCTCTGCGTGTCGAGGAGGAGGACATTGTAGCCGCGATTCTCAAGCTCCTCGCCGCACAGCTCCAGCATCTCATTTTTCGGGTCGCTGACCGCAACGGAGTGCGGTTCCGATCCGTTGCCGCCATCGCCGAAGGTCAGCAGGTCGAGGGAGGGGATGAGAATGCCACGGCTCTTGCCCGACCCCGTGGAGCCCACGATAAGGGAGAAGGCTCCCGGCTCGAAAAGGTATTTCCCGCGCAGGAAGCCGTAGACGAGGCCGCGCTCCTTCGGGGAGGCCTTGCCGTCCCACGTCGAGGACCCCCTCATCGCTTCGCCTCCCGACTTGAGCCGCGCCGCGCCGAGGACCCCGCCGTCCTCGGCGCGGTCCTTCGCCGCTTCGCTGCTGAAGAACAATAGGGAGGCGAGGAAAAGGGCGAGCAAGACGGCTGGGGTGCCGATGGGGCAGGAGAGGAAGCTGCCGGACAGCCACCATTGCGGGATGAGTGATATGTCGAATTCCGGTATGGCGGCGACGCCGTGCCCGTCCAGCAGGCTTTGGGCGAGCGGGGCGATCGCCGGGCAGCAGAAGACGGCGAGTGCCAGCGTCGATAGCGCGGACGGTACCAATACGTTCATTTATGGCCTCCGTCTGCCGCCTCGGAGAGCAGCTTCGAGATCTTGGATGCGGATGCAGAGACGTTCGATATTGCCACTCGTAGGCCCGGCAACAGGGTCTCGTCGATACCGTGGATATGCGCCGCTCGCACTAGCTGGTTGAGCAGCCCGCCTTCTTTCTTGAGCGACGCCCTGATCGCCGACAGCTCATCGGCATCGGCGATCTTCACCGGCTTCTCGTCGCAGTGGAGCGCGGCCTCGCGCATGAACGTCGACGGGGGCATCCCGAAGGAGGTGGAGCGCGCCACGATGGCGGCGCGCTCCTCGGGGGTCACCCTGACGTTGATGTGCTGGTCGCGCGGCTTGCCGCGCATCGCCTAATTCCTATCGCGGAAGGTCGCGAATGCGCCGTCGAATTCGAGCTTGGTGGTACGCAAGATTCCGTAGCGGTTCTTTAGGGCAACAAGCTTAAGGCGCTTCTCTTTGTCACCGGGGAAGTCAAATGGGAACTCGGTCTTTTCGTCATCTTCGGTTAGGTAGAGAGCGGCGTCGAAGCCGTATTCGATTGCGGAAGAACCGCCGAACATGCTCAAGTCGGGCTTCTTCGTGCTGTAGGCGGTGCGCGTAATCGAGCTCAGAGCGATGATGGGACAGCCGTAGCAGTTCGATATGTCGCGAAGGCCCTTCACGCAGGATGCGATGGCGAGGCGTTCGTCCATGAACGGCTCGGCCTTAAGCTTGGGCTCCCCCCAGCGCCCGGGCCGGCCGCCGAGCCGCATGCGAGGAGTTGGAGATAGTCGATGAAAAGGATGGGAACCTGACCGCGCTCGCGAATGCAGCTACCAGCAAGACAGCCAAGGTCGGTAACGGTTAGCGGGCCCGTTATGCAGAGATTGGGCGCGATTTCCTCGCGGTACTTCTCAAGCGCGTTTTTGAAGTGATTGTGCTTCTGGTGCTCGGGGCTCGCCGCATCGGCAACTGTGGAGAGGGTCAGCTCGCCCTCGCTGAGACGCGTGAGGCTCTTGGCAAGCAGCTTATGTTGGGGTAGTTCGGCAGAGACGAAGATGACCGTATGGCCGTCCCTCGCAAGCTTGTCTGCTTCCTGAAGCGCGAGGGTAGTCTTGCCGACGCTCGGGCGGGTGCAGATGGCGTAGTTTTGGCCGGGAAATACGCCACCAAGAATGTTGTTGAGCGCCTTGAGGTCGAAGGCGGCGATGGGTTTGTCCCCAGCGATGGCGTTTACGTGCTCATTGAGCACTTCGGCTTCGAAGATGGGGGAGACTACAGGCTGCACGGCTCGGTCACCTCCAAGCGATGCAGGTAATTGAAGAAGCTGGACTCAAGTACGAACAGGCGGCTGTGGACTTTGATTCCACATCCGCTCTCCTTGATGAGACGCGCAGCGGTCACGTTGCTGAAACCGGTGATCTCGCATATCTCGGGCACGCCGAGAAGGCGCTCACGTCCGAGAATGACTGGGACGATTGTTCCGGTGATCGCAGTGTCGTTGCTTTGCGAGTGAGGGATGACCGTCGTTGGAAGGTCAGAAGGGGGCGCGGCTATGGCGAGGGCCATGCCGTCAGGTGGTGTAGTCATGCTACTATCCTTAATGGTTAGCTCGTCCTCCCTCGTCATCCGCCAAGATTCGAGAGGGAGGGCGGGCGCCGATGCTACAGAGGGCTAATTCTTCGCCCCCTTCCCGCCCTCGTCGATAATCTCAATCCCATAGGGATTGCCAAGAACGGGGTTATGAGGCATAGCGGGGAAGCGACCAATCGCCGGAGAAGAGTCCCATTCGGCGAGATTGAGGAAATTGCCCTCAGCGTCGTAGTGAGGGTCGATGCGTTTATTGTGGATTGCTTCGAACTTCGGGAACGCGCGAGTCACGATTTCGTCGATCACTTCGGCGGAGACGTCGCCGGAATGAAAAACAACGAAGTGTGGCACTCCATAGATCTTGCCGTTGCGCACTTCCACAATGGTTGCCTTGTCTGCAAAGGGTGCGTCCATGGGGTTGGCGACAATCCAGTTGCGGGGATCATCGGGAATAAGAATGGACATATCGCCAGCCATGGGGATTTTTACCATGGGTTGGATGGGCGTAAGGCCATCGGCGAGGACATCGAGGATGGATTTAAGCTGTGCCCACGTCTCGACTTCTTTGCTGAGTTCGTTGCGGGTGAGCTCTTCAGACTCCGGCGTAGACTCATAGAGGGACTGGCTTAACTTGCCCTCGCGTTCGACTATCTGAGAAAGCTTGACTGCCTGTTTAGGATTAAGCGAAAGCAGGGAGGGCAGGACGGAATCAATGACAGCACCACGCGAAACGGTCGTGCCGAGTTTGCTGAGTAGATCGCGATAATGGTCTACAAAATAATCTGTCCCTTCACTCATATCAACGGAGCGTTTAATGCGTTTAGGTGAGTTGAAAAGCATGGATCTCCCTTCGTCAAGTAAATGATAACACAATATGGGTTACGAATAACATAAATAAGGTTACAGATTTAGGATTTACGGACAAGGGAGTCGAATAGCCCAGCCGCCGCGCGGTTGTTTTCTTCAACTGCCCGCACGTACATATTGAGGGTCGTGGTTGCGCTGGCATGGCCGAGCCATGCCTGAATCGTTTTTACGTCAGTGCCTTCAGCTGCAAAAACCGTTGCTACCGTATGACGAAGACCATGCGGGGTTAGGCCAACATAGTCTTTTCCGCGTCGGATTGTCTTTCCGTCGCGGGCGAAGGTGTGGGTCACCGTTTCGAACTGTCCGTAGCCGTTATCGACGCAATAGTTCCTAAACCACCGACCGAAGTTGTGCCCATCCATGCGGGTAACGTATGGCAGTCTTCCGGCGATGACCTTCTCAAGTCCGATGGAATGGACGATGGGGGTCTCGCCAGTCTGTTTCAGGCCAAGTTGATTAAGCTCGGATGCTTGCAAGGCTTTCCATCTCTCAAGGTATTCCTTGAGAGATGGATTCACGGCAAGGTCACGGTTGCTCATGTCGGACTTGGGAGGGCGAAGTTGTTTATCGTTGGTGTATTGCCATCTGATGCGGATCTTGTCATCGCTGGAGCTGTAATCGTTCCACGACAGGCCAAGTGCCTCCCCTTTGCGAAGTCCAAGGTGGAAAAGAAGCATCGTGCACACGGTTGCCGGAGACATCGGTTCTGCAAGAAGGCGGTTGTAGAAGTCGGGGAGCTGGGATATTTCCAGCGTCTCACGTGGCTTAAGGTCCATCTTCGGGGCCTTAACTTTTCGACACGGATTGCGATCGATGACCTCGTCATCAACTGCGCACTCCATGATCTGTCGAAGCTTTACATGAATACGGTGTAGTTCGCTTTCTGAGAAACGGCCAGTATCGCGAGCGTTCGCGTATGCCCTCCGTATATCGTCGGGGCGCAACGCTTTGAGTGGCATGTCTCCAAACAACTCACGGATATGTCGGATGTCGTAGTTTTCACGATTGTGTGAAAGGGGGGAATTCATCTCGTCCTTGCGGAGCCTGTGGAACTCCTCTGCATAACCAGATACAGTCAGCGGAAGATCAGAGGAGCGGGAAGTGCCCAGCAGCTCGTCCTTATAAGCCTCAAGCGCTTTGTCGCACTCGGACTTCCAGTTCTTGGGATTCTTGCTCTTACAGTGATATGTGCGCTTGGGGCTTCTAAGGTATTTGCCTGTGTTCGGGTCTTTGCCGAGAGAGAAGTAAAGTCTGAAGGAACCGGGCCTATTCTTAATCGGCTCGGCGTAGCCTTTGGCGCTGTCTTTAATCCTGTATTCCATGATGTGCCCTCTGGTCAATGTTTGGGGTACGCTCGGGGGCGGGGCTTTGCGGCCTCGCCCCCGAGCGTACCCCAAAACTTTCACCCCTGCAACTCTACTACGGGGTGAAAAAGGGGTGAAACGAAAATCTAATCACTAACTGCAAATCTGAGAAAAACACTAATTTACGTGCAGAAATAATATAAGTGGTAAAAACAAGAAATACCAGTTAACGTACTTCTTCATGTTCTCGTAAAGCGGGGTTCACCGGTTCGAGCCCGGTCGCTGGCTCCATTGCACAAGACAGCCGCCTTCGGGCGGCTTTTTTGTTGCCGATTTTGAGTGCGTGCGTGCCAATCCACGTATCGTAACGGCCTCAACTCCCCTACTCAAAAACAGAAAGCCCCGCCAACCGCAATCCCCAAAGGAACCGCGTTCAGCGGGGCCCAAGCGAGCTCCCCCAAGGGATAACGCTCGCAACACGAACAGCTCAGCCGAGCAGCGCGCTACTCCTCCCAGTAAGCATCTGCAAGCAGCTTAAAGCAGATCTTCTTGACCGGCTGCGCGCCATCGCCCGGGAACTCGAGCGTGGGCATATGAGGCTCGCCGGCAACAAACAGCGCAAACTTATCGTCAGCAAGATCGCCGGCGATCGAAGCGTCGGAATCGACCAGATCGTAGTCGTCCTTCTCGTCAAACTCCTGGACCAGTGTCAGGCTACCCGTAGCGACCTTAAAGGCCTCGCGGCCCTCGACGTCGATCTGCAGATCATGATAGCGCTGATGCGTCTCATAGTGAGCCTCGGCCTCAGGACGCGTCGTGGGAGCCATGACGTTCGCATAGACCTTGTCGCCCAGAATCGGATGGCTGCCGACCTCGAGCTCCGCCGGATCGTTCTCCTCGAGCCAGTCGATCAGCACGTCGAGGCCCTTGAGCATTCCGCGGTACTCCTCGATATCACCCAGTGCACCGTAAATCATCTAAATCCCCTCTCGGATCGTTTCCTTGGCGGCTACTCGGCAAACGCATTACCAAAGCTGTTGCCGCCCACATACGTCTCGACCAGGGTAAGGTCGGGACTGAACACGACAAAGTCGGAGTCGTGCCCCGGCATAATGCTACTGCACTTGTCGTCGACATGAGCTAGCAAGCGATGACGGGGCCGCAGCACAAGCTCCTACAGCTCGGTCACGACAACACCGTTGTAGACCTCGTCCCAACGATCCATGACCAAGTGGCCAGTCATAGGATCCATGGCATTGAGCTTGCCGCAGGTGTTGGCGGTACGCAGCACCGTCTCGTCGTCCGCGCCAGCAGCAATGGCATGCGCGAAGCCAGCGATAGTGGAGTCACCAGAGCCCGTGGCGTTAACGGCAGGGATATCGGGCGTCTTTGCGCGGAACGCACGGCCATTGTGGAAGCCAACGGAGCCGGCAGCGCCCATGGACACGACGACCCAGGGGATATCGGAGAAGCGGGCATCAGAGGCGAGCGCGGCGCGGAGCTCGTCCACATCGTCGGTGGTAAAGCTCGTACCCAAAAGGCCGTTGATCTCGGTCAGGTTAGGCTTGACCAGCTCGGGCTTAATTTCGGACTTAAGGGCGGCCTCGAGCGAAGCACCCGAGGTATCGAGCAGCACCTTGGCGCCGGCGTTCTCGGCAATGCCCGTGATCTTGGCGTAGTAGTCCGCCTCGACGCCGCGGGGCAGCGAACCCGAGATGGTAACGACATCGGCCTTGCTCGCAAGCTCGGCGAACTTGGCGGTAAAGGCATCGAGCTCCTCGGGGGCAATTGTCGGGCCGCTCTCGAGCAGCTCGGTCTGGTTGCCGGCGTGGAGGATGTTGAGGCAAATGCGAGTCTCGCCCTTGATGGGCACAAAATCATTCTTAATGCCGTTAGCGTCCATGAGCTCGGCCATGTAGGCGCCCATGTGGCCGCCGAGCAGACCGGTTGCCACAACGTCGTCGCCCAGCTGACCCAGCACACGGGCCACGTTGAGGCCCTTGCCGCCGGCGGTCTTTTCGGGCGTCACACGGTTGACGTCGTCGATGACGAGCTCATCGAGCTGATAGCGCGTATCGACAGACGGGTTCATCGTAACGGTGAGGATCATTTTTAGCTCCTTATCTCGCAGGCTCCTTGTGCCTCGCGATACGAGTCGACAAAACGGAATTACAGAATCTCAATCGTGAACGAGCGAACGACGGTCTCCTTGGGCTTGGCGACAAGGCAGCCGCGCTTATGCTCAAGCACATCGTCCTCATCGGAACAGGTCGAAAGACCGCCCCAAGGCTCAACCGCCACAAAATCGCCCTCGGGCTTGCTCCACACAATGAGATATGGGAAGCCCTCAAAGCTCAGGCGGACGCCCTTGTCCTCGCCCTTTTTGGAAAGCGTGACCTGACGGCTCTCGAGCACGTCAAAGATGGTCTCCGCAAAATCGAAGAGCTCATGCGACAGAGGCAGTGTCTTTCCCACCATGGGGTTCTTGGAGCGATTGGTCACGTCAATCAAGCCAGTCGAAGGGACAGCGGTGCAGAGCTCAGCAGCTTCGTCCTTCTCAAAGCGCAGCTCGTAGTCCGTATAGGCCTCGCCCTCATCGAGCGGGCACCTAAAGCCGGGATGACCGCCGATAAAGAAAGGCATATCCTCGGTGCCCTCGTTGGTCACTTCATAGGAGACACGCACGGCAGCGTCCTCGAGCGTATAGCGGGCGACGAGCTTAAACGGATATGGATAAGCGCTCAGCAATGCAGCGTTATCCTCAGATGCCAGGCACATCGCCAGCTCGTTTGCGTTTTGGCTCAACAGCTTCCACTCCTGCTTGCGCGCAAAGCCGTGGCGGGCGAGCTTCACATGATGCCCGGCAAACGTCATGGCGCTATCATCGCGCAGGCCTCCGCAAATCGGAAAGCAGACCGGCGCCTGACCGGACCACACCGCGGGGTCACCCTGCCACAAATACTCGCGACCGTCGGCCTCAATCGAGGTAAACGAGCCGCCAGCCGTGGAAACCTTAATAGAAATCGAATCGTTGGAAAGAGCGTATTCCATTACCCATCCTTTCGAACAACTGCTTTTGCTCGCAAGTACCTGTCTCGGCCCTGACCAAAGGACAAACTCGCACGTTCATCGATGTGTCTTGTATCCCAGCCATGCAACGGGGCACCATACAGACATTGATGCAATTACAGCTGAAAGGCCTTCTTATGCGAACCATCATCCTCTACGCCTCGCGCCATCACGGCAATACGAAAAAGCTCGTGGACGCCATCGTCGAGGCGCACCCCGAAATCGATACCCTCGACGTCAAGACGCTCGGCAAAAACGAGTACCCCGACCTGCACGAATATCATCTGATCGGCGTCGCTACGGGCATTTATTACTCAGAGATCGACAAAGATATGGCACGCGTGCTCACGAACGTGCTGCAGCCGCAGGACAAGGTGTTTGGCCTTATGACCTACGGTGGCAAAAACAAGTGGTACGGCAAGGATATCGATGGTATCTGCCGCATGAGGCAGGCCATCTTTATGGGTGTCTACGGCTGCCCCGGCTTTGATACGTGGGGGCCGTTCAAACTCACCGGCGGTGTCCAAAAGGGACACCCGACCGCTGAGGAAATTAAGAGCGCCGTCGACTTCTTCGACAAGATCGAAGACGAGTATGGCGACATCATCGTCGAAGAGTACGCCAAGCGCGAGAAGCGTCTAGCATACGAGAAGGAGCATCCTGCAGGAGGCCTGGTGGCCGGCGTTAAGCGCACGGCAAAGAAGATCGCTAACAAGCTGTAACTGTGAAGGTGCTTTTGAGCGTTTAACCCATACGGCGGGTCCGAGCAGATTCGGGCCCGCCGTCTTTTTCTATCGTTACTCGGTAAAGGCGTTGCCGACGCTCCGGCCGCCAACATACGTCTCAACGAGGGTGAGCTCATGGTCGAACACGACAAAGTCGGCGTCGCGACCCGGCATGATGCTGCCGCACTTATCCTCGATGTGCGCAGAGCGAGCCGGCACCTCGGTTGCCATGCGAATGGCGATATCAGCGCTGGCGATGCCCCAATCGACAATGTTCTTGACGCCCTGGGCAAGCGTGAGCACCGAGCCGGCAATGCTTTTGCCGTCGGCGAGCCAGCACAGGTTGTCCTTCATGATGACGTCCATGCCACCACTGGTGTAGCTGCCCTCGGGCATGCCGCCGCAGCCCAGGCAGTCGGTGATGAGCACCGTGTGCTGCCAGCCCTTTGCCTGCAGCAGTGCCTTGATGGCGGCAGGGTTTACGTGCTTGCCGTCACAGATGATCTCGGCGTAGGTCTCGGGCGTGGACATGGCAGCACCCACGACACCGGGCTCACGGTGATGCAGACCGCGCTGGCCGTTATAGGTATGCGTAAAGCAGCTGGCACCGGCATTGATAGCGGCGATGCACTCATCGTAGGTGGCGTCGGAGTGACCGATGCTGGTCACCACGCCCTTGGCGTTCAGAGCAGCCGCATAAGCAGCGGCACCGTCGCGCTCGGCGGCCATGGCGCTCTTAACGATGCGACCGCCCGCAGCCTCCTGCCACTGGTCGAAAACCTCCTCGGAGGGGTCAATCAGGTAAGCGGGGTTCTGCGCGCCCACGTGCTTCATGGTAAAGAAGGGGCCCTCCAGGTAGATGCCCTGAATGCGGGCACCGCAGAAGTCGGGGCCGCGGCCCTCGTCCGCCTTGGCGATAGCAGCGCAGGCGTCCTTGATCTGTTCGACGCCATCGGTGAACGTCGTGGGCAGCCAGCTGGTGGTACCGCGACGGGCGAGCTCGGTTGAGCTGATATCGATGCCCTCGGGATCGTTATCGGTAGTTGAGTGGTTGTAGAAGCCATGGATGTGAGTATCGACCATACCCGGTGCGATCCACGATCCCGTGTAGTCCTTAATCTCGCAAGAGGGCTCGTCGGCCTGCCAGGCGCCAAAAACGCCATCCTCGACCATAAGATAGCCGCCCAGTTGCGGGCCTGCCGGCAAGAAGAACTTGTCAGCCTTAATTGCGTACGTGCTCATATGCACTCCTCGCTTCTAAAGCAGTTGACTGTGGTAATGCTTATACCCAGCTCACGTAAAACAAAAAGCGCCCGCCCGCCGTTATGAGCGGACGGGCGCCCTTACAGGGGGACGCGATTAAGCGGTGAAGGGGTGAATCGTCACGCCCTTAACCACGCGGTTGACCGTGCCGGTGGGGCTCGGCGTATCGGGCGTGTTGCCCACGCGGACGGAGTTGAGCAGGCTGATAGCCTGGGCAAACATCACGAACGGCAGAGCAAGGTAACCCTCGGGAAGTGCCTCGTAGCCCTTAAAGGTGAAGGACTCACCCTCATAGACGGTGGCACCTTCCTGCTGAACGGCGATGGTGTGCTGAGCGATCTCGTCGCCACCGATCTCGTTGAGGATGTCGATGTCGTACTGACGGGTGTAGGCGTCGTTGTTGACGAACACGAAGACGAGCGTCTTATCGTCGACGAAGGACTTAGGTCCGTGACGATAGCCCATGGAGGTGTCGTAGGAAGTAGCGACCAGACCGTGAGCGAGCTCGAGGATCTTGAGCTGGCTCTCCTGAGCAAGGCCACCGAAGGAGCCAGAACCCAAGTAGGTCACGCGGTTGAAATCGCCAGCCAGGTAATCGGCGATCTCGGGCTCACGGGAGATGACCTCCTCGCCCATCTTGGCAATCGTCTCGACCCACTCGGCCTTCTGCTCGTCAGAGGCAGTGTCGAAAATAAGGGTGGAGAGCAGGGTCATGCAGGAATAAGAACCGGTCATGGCGAAGCCCTTGTCGTTGGCGCGCGGAATGAGCAGCGTCAGCGCATTGGGATCATCGGCAGACTCGACGGCAAGCTTGCCCTCGGGAGCGCAGGTGATGTTGAGGAACTTGACGTTGTGGACGAGCTCCTTGGCAACGGCAACGGCGGCAAGGCTCTCGGGGCTGTTGCCAGAGCGGGCAAAGGAAACCACGAGCGTGGGATCCTCGGCGCGCAGGAAGTCGCGCGGGGCGCTCACGATGTCGGTCGTGGCGATGGGCTTAAAGTCGTAGAGATCAGTGTTGCCAGCGTGACGCAGGTACGGGGCGCAGGTATCGCCAACGTAGTCGGACGTACCGGCACCGGTGAAGACAACGGACAGACGACCCTCGCCCATAGCGCGAGCCTCGGCCAGGAAGGCCTCGATGGCCTCCTTGTTCTCGCGATAGATGTTGAGCGTATCACGCCAAAGCTCGGGCTGCTGAGCAATCTCGGCCGTGGTGATCTGGGCGCCGAGCTCGGTGAGCTCCTCGACACTCTTCTCGAACATTTCTAATACCTCTTTCTTTACTAAATTGTCTGATATACAAAGACTTAATCTGAAAAGTTAAATCGGGTAGTAGTCATAGGCTGTTTTTCTTTCGTTAGCACTCGTATCCGATCACAGAGTATCTCGATAATGAGAAATCCTGTACTTAAACTTGTCCGCACGAGCCACCGAAAGCGTGAACTCGACAACATCATTTTGGGTGTTGTGAGTAGTTCGGACTATGTCCAGAACTGGCGCACCCTCACCAATACCTAGAAGCCGAGCGTCACATGGACGTGCTATACCCGCAGAGAACTCCTCATCCGCTACTCGAATTGTCTGCTGATAATCCTGCTCAATAACATCGTAAAGGGGCTTTTGTTCGAGTAGAGGACGCTTGAGTGAAATAAAGAGCCTTGCTGGAAGATAGCTACGCTCAACCATCATAGGTATACCGTCTGCCATTCGTAAACGTTTGAGTTTTAATACCTTTTCACCCAAATGAATCCCCATTTGCATCGAGAGCGTTTTATCTGCTTCCATTTCACAGAACTCTAAGATGGTTGTTTCTGGCAGCCGGCCCATCGCTTTCATCTGTTCAGTAAAACTGTACGATTGGGTAAGATTTGTTGCTTGAGCTAGTCGATCGGCAACAAACGTACCGCGACCTTGTTTTCGCACAATCCGACCAAGATACTCAAGTTCCTGAATTGCAAGCCGGACAGTCGACCGCGAAAGCCCGAAACGTTCGGCAAGCTCACGTTCGGACGGAATCAAATCACCTGGCTGATATTCATGATCAATTTTTTCGATCAGAATATCTACGAGCTGGTCATATAGCGGTTGTCTGTGCCTCGTGCACGTCATGATATTCTCCACGTAATGAGCAATTGACCAATACTTCAGCCTTCAGGTAACGCACCAACATGTCCAATAAATGGGCTAATAGCGACACTACATCTCATCGTCTTCATCAATGTCAGCACTCTCGAGTTTCTTGAGATCGACTCCCTCACGACCAACGACCCGTGCGCGTTCGGCAAGTTCATCAAGCGTTGGGTCTCCAAACGCACGCGTCATAACGAGCTCCACCAACATAGGTAGATTTGTTCCGGTGACAACGGTCACGTTATCGAGCTCAGTCGTCATTGGGATAGCTTGATTGAACGGAGTACCGCCAAGCAAATCAACAAACACCAATACGCCATCACAAGCTTGACGCATCTTGGCAATGCAGGTTCGCAAATCATCACCAAAAGTAACCGCCTCCGAGCCCGCAAAAGGAACTACCTCAAAATTAGGCTGTTCGCCGGCGACCATATCCACAGCGCTTTTCAAACCAGGTGCAAACTGACCGTGACCAGTTAGTACAAATCCAATCATTCTATCTACCTTTCTACCGTTCGCTTTCTCTAGCCATAGAACCCCTCAAAAGGGCTCTTACGACCACTGCATCATTAAAGTTTAGTGAGTATTTTGTTTTATCGTGGGAGGTCTGTGAGCGTCTCTAAGCTGCTTTTCAAGGTTGCGATATCTACGTGCTTCGCCCTTGTTCCCGCTGCTCTCATATTGATATGAAAGCAGCAGATAGAGCTTTCCGCGTAACCCAAGGTCGTTCGTATCCAGCATAGCTTCCATCTCATCGATCTTATCATGCCGACGGCAAAAGACTATGTCGTAGGTTAATTGACTGTCCGCCAAAATGCCCTTCGACACGATGGGACGCATCTCTTCCAACATGGACGCCGCCCGCTTGCGGTCACCCGTCTTGATATAGAAATTAAAGGCGCGAACCGCAAGCTGTCGACGTTGTTTGTCGCTGCACGGCATCTCCAGCAAGTGGTCAAGCATTCGATCTGCATATGCGTCCATATCAGCAGCTTCATAGATCGTGAAACGCAGGTAATACTGCTTATACGTAGACATTACTATGCGCGCAAGTTTGCGATCGAGCAGGTTTATGCAATCTTGGTATAAGCCCAAGTTAAACAATACCTGCAATTTCATATCGAAGTATTTTTTCGATCCTTCGGTCACAGCGAAATAAGCCACGACAACACAAATGAACAGGACGATCCAAAATGGCATTGCACTATATTCCCTTCAAGGCAGCCTTAAGGAATTAATCGAACACGATGACTGCATAACCGCCTATGAACAGCGGTGTCCGACAAAACAAAAGAGGCGCACACTCCAGGGGATATGGCGATAAAGTCGCCTTGGAGGTGTGCGCCACGTCTCAATTGAGGCTCAAATGCCGTGACAATATGGGGTATTTAGCCCTTGCAAATGATACCGAATGCACCCAAGGCAATGGACAGAACCAAGACGATAAAGATGGCCTTCGTCGAGGTCATGCCCTTCTTACCGAGGAGCCAGTATACGAAGCCGACGAGTGCGGCAGGAACCAGCTTGGGGCAAATCATATTGCAGATGTTCTGCAAGTCAACGGTAACGCCGCCGATAACAGGCTTCGCCGCAATAACGATACCGACATTGGTTGCGACCAGAGCACCGACCATAAAGACACCCATTACGGAGGCCGCGTCGGTCAACGCGTTCAGGCGATCGCTCATGGTGGTGACGAGCTTCATACCCTGCTCATAGGCCATGTGGGTCTGCTTGCAGCGGAACCAGTCAACAAGGATGTTCACGACGACCCAGATGAAGATACCCAAGGGGTTGCCGTTCATGGCCATATTGGCAGCCAGAGCGCCGAAAATGGTCGGGAGCAGCGAACCGAAGATGGAATCGCCGATGGAAGCCAGCGGTCCCATGAGACCAGTCTTGAGACCGGCAACTGCCTCGAGGCCCTCAATGCCCTCCTCTTCCTCGATCGCCAAATCGATACCGGTGATGATCGTGTTGAGGAAGTTTGAGGTGTTGAAGAACGGTGCGCACTGGGCGCGGCAGGCTTCCTTTAGCTCCGGCGTGCCGTCACCGTACAGCTTGCGCAGCGTGGGCAGGATAATCCAGAGATAACCAGAGTGTTGCATGCGCTCGTAGTTCCAACCATCCTGGAAACCAAGCAGGTTACGACGGTTGATCTGCGCAAGGTCGTCCTTGGTAATCTTGTAGCCAGTGGTGCCATTGGCGAGTTTCTCATTAGAGCTCATCGTCGTCGTCTCCCTCCGCAGCGCCAGCAGCAGCGACGGGACGCTGGTTGTTCTTGTAGTACAGCAAAGACAGAGCAAAGCCAATAATAGCGATCGCCAGCATCGACATGTTATTGAACATACCGACCATATCCACGGCGCCCTTACCAAGCGCACCGTTCACAGCGACGATGTTGGCGTTGAGGTTCATGATGCTCGTGAAGGCCGTACCAAACAGGGCGGCGACTACAAAGCCGAGCAGCAGGTAGGCGACGTGCTTTTTGACCGGCAGGTAACGGAGCAGGATGGCGAAGCCAACGGCGGGCAAGGCACCGCCAGCAACAGACAGACCGTCACCCAGCCACTTCCAGTCGCCGTTAAGGGCGGTGGTGATGCCCTCGACCAAGCCCTGGCCAAATGCGAGAGCCAGGAAGACCGGAATCATGCGGGACAACATCCAGGAAACGGCACCGAGCAAGTAGTGTACGTTGTAGGCGCCCCAGTTCATCTTCTCGATATCGGCATCGCACATGTGACCGAAGAACGTGTTGGCGAAACGGCCGGCGATATCGGTGTAAACGAGAATGGCAGCGACAGGTACGCCGATGGCGGCAAGAGCCGTCTCGGGATTCATGCCCGCACCCACGGCAAAGGCAGTGGCGACCAGAGTGCCGGAGTTGGCATCGATACGAGAGGCGCCGCCAAAGGTACCAACGCCCAGGACGGTGAGCTGCATGCTGCCGCCGATAAACAGGCCAGTCTGCAGGTCACCCATAATCAAACCGGTAATCATACCGGAGAAGACGGCTGAGCCGGCACAGGTGTACCAGTTCAGCTCATCCAGAATCTGATAACCCGCATACAGGGTTAACAGAAGAATCTGCCACCAAGCAATCATGGTAAACTCCTTATTTAAGGTGTAACAGTTTCTACAATACCAATACGCTTATATAAACCGTGCATCCCCCTTCACGGCCTAGCGTTAATTCGACTAGAGCGTGAGAGCCTCTGGGTTATCCTGCGGCGTCAGCTGAATGACAATAGGAAGATTATCGGCCTTGAGTTTGGCAAATGCGTCAAGGTCCCCCTGGTCGCAACTAATGTTGCGATTCAGCTTCTTGACCGGCTCCATTGTCGTCATATTACCGACGATGAGCTGCTCAAGCTTAACACCTTGTTCCAAAAGTCGAACGTAGACCTCAGGCTTTTTCGCAACAATGAAGAGACGTTGCGCATCATATTTGCCAGCAGTGATGTTGGCAGCGGCCTTGTCGACAGGAAGCACGGACAACTTCACAGTTGCCGGGCAAGCCATGCGAAGAACCTGCTTTTGGGTAGCATCTTGCGATACCTCGTCGTCAACTACCATGAAGCGGCTTACCTGACGGGCGTTAGACCAGAGGTTTGCCACCTGTCCGTGAATCAAGCGAAAGTCGATTCGTGCGCCTACAATCATTTCTACTCAACTCCTTCTTGTTCAAGTGTACGGATAACGGGCTCAGAGCGAAGGGAGATTTTCGCATCATACACGCCCTCTGTTTCGAACATAACGAGTTCATTGGTACCAGGGTGTAATAAACCGTGCGGAACATAGAGCGTCATGATGGGACCCTTATCCCAAAAACGTCCGACATTCGTTCCGTTTACGAATGCCACACCCTTTCCAAAACCCGTAGTGTCGATAAAGGTATCAGCCGGCTCAGATATATCAAACTTTGCGCGATAAAAGGAAGGTTGCCCCTCTACCCAGCCGGCGGAATAATCAAGATTATCGATGTTATCGAGTGGCAGACAACGCATCTCCCAACCGGTAACAAAGTGAAGATCAACGCAAACTCCTGTCCTAATGCCCTTATGCTGCGTATCAGCGAGCAATTTGTGACCATAATTGACGCGACCCATATCCTCGGTCAGAACATCCAGGCGGTTGTGTTCACAGGGAAAAACGCAGTGAATATCTTCCCCGATGTGCTCCTGATACTGCGTCGCCACTTTGTCACCGTTCACAAACACCTGAGCGCGGTCGCGGGCGTCAATAACCCGAATACGCTCTTCATCTGCACGGTCACGCTCGACAGTCGTGGTATATAACGTATATCCATACGACTGACCCATCTCTTCCATGGGCATAGGATATTGGGCTTCAATCGGCTCCGAAAGAATATCGAGCACATTAAAGAGACTTACGCGCTCACTCACCGAAATATCGGGCATGGAAAACGCCTTTTTTGTTAACGGCTTGCTTTGCGCGATATCGGGATACAGCTCGTGAACTGTCCTTTGAATTGCGAAGTATTTCTCGGTCGGGTTGCCCTGTTCGTCCAATGGAGCATCGTAGTCATACGATGTCACCTGGTGCAGGTCATGCGTATGGCGTGCAGAGCATCCGTTCATAAATCCAAAGTTGGTACCTCCATGAAACATGTAGAGGTTTAAAGATCCTCCAAGCTCGAGCACCTCGCGAACGCAAGAGGCAAGATCCTCGGGATCGCGCCTGATGACGTTCTCCCCGTAGCGATTGAACCAGCCGTCCCACAGCTCCATGCACATAAGAGGCCATTGTTTTCCATGCTCCTTGTGAAAAGCAGAAAGAGCCTCAAAGTTCTCCTTTGCATGAGAACCAAAGTTGCCGGTGCACAACACATCATCGTCAATAAGCGTACCAGCACGAAGGCACCCACGCCACGGACCATCGGAAGTACAAAGGGGCACGGAAACCCCACGCTCGACCATAAGGCGACGAATCGCACGAAGATAGTCCTTATCCTCGCAATATGATCCATACTCGTTTTCAACCTGCATCATGATGATGTTTCCGCCCTTGTCAATCTGACGCGAGACGAGTATCGGCATGAGATGGTCGTAGTACTGCGCAACGTGAGCAAGAAATTTGGGGTCGCTGCTACGCGGCCTCATATCATGTTCGCGCAGCAGCCATGCTGGCATGCCGCCAAATTCCCATTCTGCACAAATAAACGGAGAGGGCCGAACAATTGCATACAGACCGAGCGATGCTGCCTCATCAAGAAATGCCGCCAAATCGATTGAGCCAGAAAAATCGAAGACGCCAGGCTTTGGCTCATGAAGATTCCACGGTACATACGTTTCGACCGTATTAAACCCAAGAGCCTTAAGGTTATAGAGCGAGTGGTGCCAGTCGCTCGGATGAACACGCATATAGTGAATCGCCCCCGACAAGATGGTGAACGGCTCATCATCAAGTAGGAATTGATTGGTGATCTTAAACGAATGCATGCTACTCCCGATCTTCGTGCTCTACGACGCCGATGCCGGTTCCTCGGCCCTCGGCTAAACGCCTTGCCTATTATGGACGCATTAACGCAATTATGTAGACAGAATCTGAAGTGGTCCGTAAACGGTAGCGAAATGACGATGAACGGCTTTAATAAAGAAAATTAAACTACCTGTTAGACCACTGTTTAATTATAGATTCCTAACGATTCTATATTTGAAAGGTGGTATGTACCACCTTTCCACTATTTCCTACTAGTTACGTTATGTTTAATCGCATTTCTTCAAATGCTTATCTACTTTGGATTCACCTACATGAGCAATAGAGATCTGTTGTCTTCCTATTTCCAAGACTGGAAATATCCAGAATCGAACCTGACTTTCTTACGACCGACTCGCCGCGTTCGACGACTCGTTAATACAGCAGAGCATTCATGGAGTCGGGTTCGTCACTGGGTAGATTGCGAACTTCCATTTTCACACCACGCGCTTGCAGCTCTCTGAGAGCGGCAATGTCCGCATCGCCTATGGCGACCGCGGGCGTTGCGGGACGCCTGCCCTCCCCCGCCCGCATATGGCCGATGCTGACCTTGGCGATCGGCACGCCGCCCCCAACCAGCGCGAGCGCATCGGCGGCTGAGGCCACCATGATCAGAATCCATTGACGCGGCGTTGCGGTATGAATGATGTCGATAGTCCTTTTGCACCGAAAAAAACCGTGTCCACACGCCTTCTGGCGCCGCGGCCCTCGTCGGCCTGGGCGATGGCGGCGCAGGCGTCCTTGATCTGCTCGACGCCATCGGTGAACGTCGTGGGCAGCCAGCTGGTGGTGCCGCGTCGGGCGAGCTCGGTCGAGCTGATATCGATGCCCTCGGGATCGCCATCGGTAGTTGAGTGGTTGTAGAAGCCGTGGATGTGAGTATCGACCATGCCCGGTGCGATCCACGATCCCGTGTAGTCCCTGATCTCGCAGGAGGGCTCGTCGGCCTGCCAGGCGCCAAAGACGCCATCCTCGACCATGAGATAGCGGCCCAGCTGCGGACCTGCCGGCAAGAAGAACTTGTCAGCCTTAATTGCGTACGTGCTCATCTATGCTCCCGCACCCGCAGTGTGTTTTAGGGCGAATCAAAAACCACCTCATTGTTAATTCGAGCGATTGTTCGTTGCCTTCTACCGCTTGGCTCATTTTGCACCCGCCGCAAAACACGCCAAGCCGTTTATACCCAATACCGTTAGACAGCGCGGTTGTGGTAGACCTTGTACTTAAACTGGTCGGCGCGCGCAACCGAACGCGTATACTCGATAACCTCGTTGTTCATGTCATATGTGGTACGAATCAAATCCAGGACCGGTGCGCCTTCGGCAATCTCGAGTAGACGAGCGTCGGAATGGCGTGCGATACTCGCGTAGAATTCTTCCTCGGCCAGGCGAACTTTCTCGTGATAGTCCTGCTCGATCATGTCATATAGAGATTTGTTCTCGATCATGGGGCGCTTAAGCGCAAAGAATTTGCGGCTCGGCAAATACGTGCACTCAATCATCAGCGGCACACCATCGGCAATACGCAGGCGCTTGATCTTGTACAGACGCTCGCCCAGACGCGCGTTCATCTCTGCGGCAATATTCTTGTCAGCCTCGACCTCGGTAAACTCAAGAATCGTCGTCTTGGGCACACGGCCGATCGCCTTCATCTGCTCGGTAAAGCTATAGGTTTGCGTGAGGTTTGCCGTCTGCAGAGAGCGGTCGCTTATCATGGTTCCACGGCCACGCTGACGAACCACCAAGCCCAGGCGCTCAAGCTCCTGCAGGGCAAGGCGAACAGTCGTACGCGAGAGCCCGTAGCGCTCCGACAAGTCACGCTCGGACGGCAAATAGTCGCCGGGTCGAAGTTCGTGATCGATTTTATCGGTCAGCAAATCGACGAGCTGATCGTACAGAGGTTGTTTGCGCGCTCCCATTGCCATAATGATACCTGCCGGATAAATAACTCGAAATTGGTTGTAACCAGACACCACGTACTATATCAGTTTTAATGGAATAACAGCAGGTCAAACCGCACATTTCAATATTGTTTGCCAGTTGATAGCTTGTGCGCTGTAATACCAATCACACCGCTGCATCAAGTATCGATGTAGCAAAAAGGGCCGCCCCGCGGAGCGGGACGACACTTTGCAAGATACATACGTCTTTAAGTCTTAGAGAAGCTTCTTGAGCTCCCCGGCAACAGCTTGGGTCCGCGCCGATGATGACCTGGGTAGCACCCTTGCCAATCTTCATGACATCCAGAGCGCCAGCCTTCTTGCAGGCAGCCTCGTCGACCAGAGCGGAATCGCCGAGCTCGAAGCGCAGGCGAGTAGCACAGCAGTCAACGGTCTTGCCCTTCTCCTTGCCACCGACGGCAGCGAGAACGGCAGCGGCCACAGCGGCGAACTTGTCGTCGCCAGCAGCGGAGAGGGCGGAGGTCTCCTCGACATCCATATCCTCGCGACCAGGGGTCATGAGGTTGAATTTGGTGATGGCGAAGCGGAACATATGAATAAAACGTCCGAAAAGCTGAATATAATCCCTCTTTTCTCACCAATCTCTTCTTCAACGCAAAAAGCCCGCTAAAACGGTATCCGTTCTAGCAGGCTTATTCAGATATTTCGGCTACGCACTCGGAAGCTCAGGCGAACCTTACGCAAACAGGCCGTAGATGCTGATGTTGGCCTTGGCGTAGAGGCCGTTAGCATACTCGGTCCACTTGGAGCTGGCACTCGAAGCCTGCGAGGAATACTGCTGATAAGCAGTGTAGTAGGCGGTCATGGCCTGCTTGTAGGTGGCGCTATCGGCCGTAAAGGCATCATCGGCAAAGGCCTTGGCATAGGTGCTGTCAGCATCCTTCCAAGTACCCTTTGAGCTATCCCACTCATCGCCGGCAAGGTTGATGATGTAGTCGGCGTAGTCCTTGCTCGCGGTCTCCTCGTTGCCGTCAGCAGGCTCGGTCGGGGCGGCCGGCATGCTTGCGGAGCTGTCGCCGACCTTCTTCTTGTAGAGCTTCTGCAGCGTCGCGGACTGACGGACGATCTTCTTAGCCTGGTCCTTGGACACGCCGTACTGCTTGGCCATAGTCTTGTAGTCGGAGGTGCCGATGGACTCCTCGGCGTACTGCTTCATTTCCTTGGAAGAGACGGTAATGCCCTCGTCCTCGGCAGCGTCCAGCAGAATCTGGTTGCGCACGTAGGACAGGATAACGTCGGCAGAAGGAGCGGTGTAGTTGCCGTCGTCGTCCTTGACGGTATCAAGGCTGTACTGGCTCTCGATGGCCTCGCGCGCGGTGATGTCGCTCTTCTTGCCGTTGTAGCTATAGCTTGCCACGGTCGAATCGAGCTGGTCCTCGGTGAGGGTCGCCGAGCCGGCGCCCTTGCCGCCAAAACCACCGTTGCCGATAAAGAAGCCGACCACGGCAGCGATCACGACGGCGACCACAAAGGCGGCAATCATCGTCTTCTTGTGCTTGGATGCATGGTCGTCTTCATCGGAACCCAGGATATCGTCGTCTTCATCCTGGGCCTCGGGCATCAGATTCTCGTCAGCGGCATCCGCGGCAATCTGAGCCTCCAGACGGGCGTCCTCCTCCTCGGCCGTCGTACCGGCAGCAATGTGCTCGGCAGACGTACCGGCGACCAGATCGATCTTCTCGTCCTCATCACCGTCGGGGCCTTCGCCGCGCTCGATGATCTGGATGCCGTCGATCTCGTCCTTCTCGTCCTTCTTCTGAATCAGACCCATATCAGTTACTCCTTGTTAGGAAACATAGTCCTCAATAGAATACGCCCGACAGAGCGCCGGTCGTATTGATTCTTAGGTTATACGCAAACACTTAAGTACTATTTAGGCGTTTGCAGTGTGCATGCCTTAGGCCAGGCGAGCGATAACGGCATCGGCAAAGGCCTGCGTGCCCACAGCGCCCTCAACGGAGCCGGTCTGGGCACGACGCACGTCGCCGGTAACCTGCTCACCCTCGTCGAGCGTGGCAGATACGGCAGCGCGAATGCGATTGGCAGCATCGTTCTCGCCCAGGTGATCGAGCATCATAGCCGCAGAGAGGATCTCGGCCGTGGGGTTGGCGATATCCTGGCCAGCGATATCGGGCGCGGAGCCGTGCGTTGCCTCAAAGATGGCGCAGTCGGCACCGATGTTGGAGCCGGGGGCCATGCCTAAGCCGCCCACCAGGCCGGCGCACAGGTCGCTCACGATGTCGCCGTACAGGTTGGGCAGCACCAGGACATCGAAGTCGTTGGGGTTCTGGACCAGGCCCATGCAGGTGGCGTCGACAATCTTGTCGTTGAACTCGATATCGGGATAGTTGGCGGCCACCTCGCGCGCCACGCGCAGGAACAGGCCGTCGGTCGCCTTCATGATGTTAGCCTTATGCACGGCCGTCACCTTTTTACGGCCGCAGCGGCGGGCGTACTCAAAGGCGTACTCCACAATGCGGCGGCTCTTGGCGATGGAGATCGGCTTGATTGAAATGGCGGAATCAGCGGCGAAGGTCTTCTGACCCGAGCGCTCGACAAGCTGCGAGAGCTCCTCGACCTCGGCAGCGCCCTCATCGAACTCGATGCCGGCGTAGAGATCCTCGGTGTTCTCGCGCACGATGACCAGGTCGACATCGCGGAAGCGCGAGCCGTCGCCCGGCTGCGACAGGCAGGGTCGCACGCAGGCGTACAGGTCGAAGTGCTTGCGCAGGGCCACGTTAACGCTACGGAAACCCGTGCCGACCGGCGTGGTGATGGGGCCCTTGATGGCAACCTTGGTCTCGGCGACCGCATCGAGCACATGCTGGGGCAGCGGCGTGCCAAACTCGTCCATGACGCCGGCGCCGGCCTCCTGGACGTTCCAGTTGATCTGGACACCGGTGGCCTCGACCACGCGGCGCATGGCCTGCGTAATCTCGGGACCGATACCGTCACCGGGAATCAGGACTACATCGTGCGCCATAATCTGTTACTCCTCGTCTTCGGCGTCGTCAGATTTTTTAACGCTAGCACGCTTCTTCTTTTTGGAGAGATTCAGGCCGAAACGTTTAACAAGCATTTCGCAAATCTCGCTCGAACGGGCCTTGAGATAGCTGCCCTTGCCGTTCTCGGCGTCGAACTTAAGGCGCAGCGCGAGCTTCTCGGCGACCTCGGCGTCGATCTCGCCCTGGCCAAACTCGTACAGGCAACCGAGCATGTCGCGATACTCGAGGTCGCCGTGGTAGCACTGGATAGCCTCGTCCAGGATGGGCCAAGCCTCGCGCGAACGCTCGACGCTCGTGGCGCCCCACACGCACAGCAGGCGGAAGGCGGCATAGCGCAGCGTGGAGGAAATCTCGTCGAACAGTGCGGTCTCGGCGCCCTCAAAGGCATCGCCCAGCTGCTCGGGACAGGTGGTGGCAAGCGCCGTCAGGGCATCGAGGGCCTCCCAGCGGGTCTGAGCCTCGGGGCGGTCGAGCGCCTCGATCAGCGCGGGGACGCAGGGCACGACGCGCTGCGGATCGCGCTCGGCGAGCAGGTGCAGCACGCGGGCGGCAAACTGGCGAATGCGGCGCGTGGGGCAGCCGAGCTCCTGGACCAGACGGTCGACGGCGTTCTCGTTCTCCTCTGCCAGCTGAAGCTGTGCCAGCTCCTCGTCGGTGAGCTGTTCGTCTTTGTTTTCTGCCATAGTTACCTCTTTTTACTATTTCTTAGCGTGCTTGCCAGCACCCTTGCTGTCATCGGTGACCGAGATGAGCTGTCGGTCGGCCGCGCCATTACGACGCGCACGGCGGCGTTCCTCGGCATCGCCCGCGTCGGCGGCGGCGCGGTGTGCCTTGTTGACGTTAAAGACCTCGTCGTGCTTGCGCCACGGACCGACGGACTCGCCAAAGCTCATCTTAAGGCCGGCGATAAAGCCGCCGAGCCAGCCGATCGGCGCAAACTGCACCAGCGGGAACAGCGAGAACACCCAGGTCAGCAGGACGACTGCCGCCGCTCCCGCAAAGTTGGCAATCCAGTAGTCACGCTTGGTGATGACGCGCTTTTCGCACGCCCACTGGCCGCACAAAAAGCCGATGTAGATCGCAAAGAGAAAGAGCACCAGCGCAAGCACCACGAACGTCCAGCTCATGGGCGCTACTCCCCGTGATGGTGGCCGCAGCAGCACTCGTGGCCGTCGTCATGGCCGTGGCCGCCGCAGCACTCGTGGTCCTCGCCATGGTGGTGGCCACAACCGCACTCGTGGTCCTCGCCATGTTCGCCGCAACCGCAGCCTTCCTCGTGAGCACCATGCTCCTCGGGACGATACTGCGACCAGTCAAGACCGGCGGCGATGGCGTCGGCCTCCTCCTTGTAGAGCACCGTGATGGCCTGGGTGCCCAGCTTGGCGCCACCGATGGCATCGAGCATGTCGTAGAGCGTAAAGGCCACGTCGGCGCCGGGCAGCGCAAGCTCGCGGTCGTCGGCATAGGCGAGCGCCAAGCGCAGGTCCTTGATGAAGTGCTCGACCATAAAGCCGGGCTTGTAATCGCCGTCGAGCGCCTTGGGCGCCAGACTCTCCATGGCGCCGGACTTGCCGGTACCGCCCAGAATCATCTGACGGGTCTTCTCCAGATCGAGGCCGCTCAGCTCGGCAAACGCCAGCGCATCGGCCATGCCGACCATGCAGGCGCCCAGCGACACCTGGTTGGCGAGCTTGGCAGCCTGGCCCTTGCCGGCGCCGTCGAAGCAGCAGATGGTTGCCGCAAAGGTGGAAAGGATATCGCGGACCGGGGCAATGTCGTTCTCGGTAGCGCCCACGATAGCCGTAAGCGTGCCGGCGATAGCACCCGACTCGCCGCCGGTGACGGGGCAGTCAAACGCCATGCGGCCGGAAACCTGGGCGGCCTCGGCAATGTCGCGCGCCAGCTCGGGCGAGCTCGTGGTGAGGTCGATCAGGACCGCGCCGGGCTTAGTGCACGCGAGCAGGCCGTCGCCCGCCAGGTAGAGCTCCTCGACCTCGGAGGGATAGCCCACCATGGTAAAGACGACGTCGGCGTTCGCCGCGGCATCTGCCGGCGTATCGGCCCAGACGGCACCGCGCTCAACGAGCGCTGCAGCCTTGGACTTGGTGCGGTTGTTGACCGTGACGGGATAGCCAGCGTCCAGAATGTGGCCGGCGATGGGGGCACCCATAATTCCGGTGCCGATGAATGCGACGGAGAGCTTGTTTGCCATGAAACCTTTCCTTTTGGGTTGGGTGTTGTTACCAGGTTGAATACTCGGTGCCAGCGTTTGGGCTGTGAGTCGAGGGCGATTACGGACGCAGCGCTTGCCTACTGACCGCGCACGCGGCGGGCGATACGGTCGGAAAGCGACGCCTTGTCGGCGCGGTTCTTACCCCAAAACGCGCAGCCCACCATGCCGGGGCCCACGTGCGAGCCGATGGTGGGACCCACGGAGCCGCGAATGATCGTGACGTCGGCGCAACCCTCCTCCTTGCGGATGGCGGCTTCGAGCCAGTCACCATCCTTTTCGGCATCGGCCGTCATGATGGCGATGGGCATGGTGCGATCGGGCACGTAGTTCTCGCGGAACGACTTGAGGATGGACTTGAGCGCCTTCTTGCGGCCGCGGTTGACGCCGATCAGCGACAGCGAGCCGGCCAGGTCGTAGGAGAGCTCGGGCTTGACGTCGAGCTTTGCCGTGAGCTGCGCCGCCGCGGGAGGAATGCGGCCGCCGGCAGCCAGTGCGTCGAAGCTCTCGAGCGTAAAGTAGCCGTGCACGTAGGTTTTTGCCTCGTTTGCCCAATCGACCAGCTGTTTGGCGGTCAGTCCCGCCGAACGCTGGCGCACGGCCTCGAGCGCCAAGAGCGCGCCGGTCGCACAGGGCAGGGCGTTGTCGACCACGTAGAGCTCAAAGTTGGGATACTCGGCGCGCACGGCATCTGCCGCCTGGCACGCGGAGTTGTAGCTCGACGACAGCGCCGAGGTAAAGCACAGGTAGACCGTGGGCGTACCCTCTTTGGCGCACTCGGTAAAAAACTCGATATAGCGACCGAGCGACACAGCCGAGGTGGACACGCGGGCACCGGCGCGCATGCGGTCGTAGAACTCCTTAGGGCTCATGCTCGACCAGATGTCGTCTGTGCGCTCCTCGCCATCGATAATGAAAGGGAAACCCAGGATATCGACATCGAGGTTCGCGGCGACCTCGGGGCTAAAGTCGCAGCAGGTATCGACGACGATGCGGCAACGGTTCGAATGACCGGCGGATGCGGCCTTGTCCATCAAAGCGACTCCTTACGTAAAAAGGCGGCCACCCGCATGGGATGGCCGCCAACCGTTAACTCATGCAAGTTAACGTATTTTACTCGTCAAGTGTTTCGATGCGGGGCTTGATGATGCCATATCCACCATTCTTACGGTGATACACCACATTGATGAGACCGGTCGTCGCGTTCTCGAACACGTAGAAGTCGTGGCCCAGCAAATCGGTCTGCACCAGCGCCTGCTCCTCGGTCATCGGGGTGACATCGATGACCTTCTCGCGGACGAGCAGGTCGTCGTCCTCCTCGGGCAGCAGCAGGTCGGCCAGATCCTCAACGCGCTCGACCGGCGCGACATCCGCGGCACTGGCACCACCCTGGCGGTTGTCCACGACCTTGGTCTTGAACTTGCGCAGCTGGCGGGTGACCTTATCGGCGGAGAGGTCGATGGCAGCATACATATCTGCGCCGTGCTCGGCAACGCGAATCACCGAACCGCGGGCACGAGCCGTGACCTCGACGATTGCCGGGTTGGGGTTCGAGGGGTTCTTCTCATAACGAAGCACGACGTCGACTGTCATGGGCTCGATGTCGAAAACCTTGAGCGCCTCGCCGATTTTCTCATCCACATGCGCACGCAGAGCATCGGTTACCGTCGTCTTGCGTCCAGAAACCTTGATATCCATACGTGGCTCCAATCTGCCTCGGGGACTTACTGTACTGGCTATGTACCCATTGCCGTGCATTTAATCACGCGAATTCCCAAAGACCCGAATAACGACTGCTTGATACCGCATACCGAAGTCTCGCACTTTTCCGTGGCAAAGTGCGCTATAGGAAGGCGTCGACGGAGTTAATTTTTCTCCTGAAAATTAGCTTTGACCTGCTAGTTTTACCAAAATAGAAAAGCCGGGCTCCCTTATTGGGGAGACCCGGCCATGCGTGTTGAAACCGTGAAGAAGCGCCTTGTTCAGCGTGTGGCAGGCGCCACCCCTACCAATAACTAGCTATTGAGCTTGTTGATGTCATCGTCGGTGATGGTGCCCTCCTGGCTAGACGACGGGCCGTCGCTGTTGTTATCAGAGGCGTCGTCATCGGAGGACTCGGTCTCGTTGGACGTGGAGTCGGATGCCTGCACATTGGCCCCCGAAACGGTCTTGGCGGTAAGGTCATAGGGCATCTGTCCGTACCAGACGCAGTGGACTGCCTCGAGCGTGCCATCGACCGTGATACCATCGAGGGCATCGCTCACGGCACGGCACAGCTCATCATTAGAGCTAAGACCTGCGACGCCAAGCGTGGAGGGCGCCTCGAGCGTACCGACATAGGAGATCTGGCTCATCAGACGCGCGAGGTAGCCACCAGCCGTGGAATCACAGATCACGTAATCGACCTCGCCCGACTCGAGCGCCTCAAAGCACTCATTGATGTTGGAAAAGGTCTTTTGGTTGGCGGTGATGCTTTGCTTGGCGAGCGCCTCCTGCGAGGCCGAGGAGGTCTGAACGCCCAGGGTAGCGGTGTTAAGCGTTTCGGTGGAAACGCTCAGCGACTCGCCGTCACTGCTCTTGCCGAATACGGCGGCGGCATCGTACAGACAGGTGCCAAGCGAGCTGATGTCGCCGCCCGCAGACTTGATGTCGCCAATGAAGATGTCCGCCTTTTTATCGCTGAGCGCGGAATCGGCCGAGGACGCATCGACAAAGGCGACTTTGAGACCCATGCGGCATGCAAGGGCACGAGCGGCATCGACCGCATAGCCCGTGAGGTTTCCGTCGGCATCCTGCATGGCTTGCGGGGCATCGGAAGTATCGAGGGCGACCGTCAGGGTTCCCGGCGTGACCAGGGCATCGTCCGATACCGTGGGGGTAACGGTCTCGCGCTCGATCTGGTCGATCGTGGGCGTCGTGAACGTGGACAGTGGATTGAACGCACATCCACTCAGGCCCAAAACGGCAATGACCACCGCGGTCCCAGCACCTAACCGAGCCGCATGCATCAAGCTGCCCCTCACCATGTCCACTACCCTGCCTTCTGTGTCGTATACGATCCGTGCCCTGCACGGAATATCGGGTTGTTCCCACCAGCTGACCTGGTATTTGACCCCACACTTGCGCACCGGGGCGTTTGCTCGGGAGGCCGCAGCCACCTTCACGACTGGCCCGCTCGCCCGCGAGGCGGTATTGCCCCAAAGAAAGTAGAACGGACGGTGCGGCTTACATCTAGGACGCGCCATGATCGCGCCGCGCGCACGCGGTCGCTTACGTGGATCCCTTTGACCGCGTCTGTCTTGGACTAGGATGGGCATTTCGTCCGTCCGCAACCACAGCCTGGCAGGAACGTAGGGCATTATAGCTAAGTTCAAGCTATAGTTTAAGGTTAGGGACGTTATTCGCATCGCGAGCACAGATTTCGCAGGTCGGGGCGGGCTGCACGCGCTCTGATTGAGCCCGTAGCTCCCCATGGAGAGCCCCGACGCGCTCGTCTTGGGGCGCGTGGCCAAAAAATAGCAAATATGAGTACTGTTATCAAATTAGTGGCAGGAATTTTTGGCTCTGCAAACAGTTTTCACTCTCTATAACGTCAGATTGATGCCAGGGTATTCCACATTTGTTTAATATCTTTCTGATTTACGCCATCTTCTAGTCCCAAAATCCCTGATTTTGCTGTTACCGAATTTGTAGCAGTACTCATATTTGCTATATTTTGGCCAGAGCATGTATTCAACCCCCTGTTTCAGAGCATTGCTAGGCGGGTTTAAGCCCAAAACACGCCCGCAGCGTGTTAAATAGCGCCTCTTGTTTCTTTCTGCAAGCGTCAACACGGTTGCGATATCGCTTACCCATACGTTGGTGGATGCGCCATGCGAGCGCTTCCATCGCTTCCATGTCGCAGAGCATTTCGTTGTTGACCGTCGCGACCTCGATTCCCATAGTAATCAAGCCCGTGTTGCGTTTTTCATCATGGATACGTCCCCTCCGGGAGGAATGGCCCAGCTCACCGTTGTATTCCAGGTCAAACCGGGCTGCTTCCTGATGGGCATCGCAAACCGCATACGGCATCCCCGAGATCGCCTGCGCTCGGTCGTTGAACTCGATCTTGTGGTCGGTCTTAAAGGGACCGCAGGCAAATCCGCCATAGGAAAACGGAAGCGAAAACATGGCAAGCATGATGCATTCCATGGGTGAGCGCAGGTTTTCCGACAGAAAGGGGCACAGCCGCCGCAGCTGCTTGGCCGCGCTCCCCTTGCATGCCGCAAGGTAATCTGCCAGGCGATCGGGCGTCAGCACTGGCTCTACCTCAAAGTAGCCCACATCTGACGGCTGGTCCTTATCCTTTGCAAGCCTGTTCACGGTAGGCGAGCTGTAGGGAGGCAAATACTGCCCGCGATCGCTCAGCGAAATCTTGGAGCACAGCTCCTGGGCCAGGGCAAATGCCTGGATACAGCCGACTTCGCGCGCAACGGCGGCACAGAGGGCCTCGGGAGACAAGCTGTACACCCCCGGCTCCACCTCCAAAATCGAAGCGTCCGGCAGGCCTGTAGAACAAACGGACCAGCTTGCACCAGGCATGCGGCGACGCTGCTTTGCAGACCCCACCAGTAGGCACAGGTCTTCTTGAACCTCGCCACTCACGACCCCGATCCTCACCAAATCGGGAAGATAGATGTCCTCGGCCGAGGGCGACGATGCGCGCAGCACACGGCACTCTTCATCGGGAGCGAGGTCCCTCCAACTGATGTAACCCATTTGTCGGCGCTCGGCGCGCATCATGCGCAGCGCCGAGGCGCCAGTCAGGATTACAGAGGCCGCCAGTTGCTCGCTTGTCGGCTCGATGCGTCGCGCTATCTTCACTGCCACAAAACCACCCCTACCAAACGCGTGCGATAGCGAGGCCATCGACGGCCGCGGCACCGGCACGTTTGAGCTCCGCCGAGGCTGCTGCCATGGTCGCGCCCGTGGTAATGACATCATCGATGAGCAGCAGACGGCGGCCGCGCACATCCTCGACCGTCTCGTACACGCCCCGGGCATGCTCCCGGCGCTCATCGCGGCCGAGCTCTCGCTGGTCACCATGACCGTATTTGACCAGGGCGTCCAGCAACGGGACACCCGAAAGATCGCAAAACGAGCGCGCAATTGCTTCCATATGGTCGAATCCACGCCGCCGAAACGCCGCCGCAGTCGCGGGCACAAACACCACCGCGTCCGCACCGGACAGCACACCGCCGTAGCGATCGGGGGCTGCCGCCTGGGCATGCAAGACGGTGTCGTAGAATAGCTCCGCCAGATACGGTGCCAGACGGCGCTCGCCCGCATCCTTGTACGCCTTGATGATGCGCGGCAGCGGATGTGCGTAGACGGCACACGCCAGACAGCGATCGAGCGCCTCGGCCATTGCCGAAGACGCGCCCTCGACCGAGCACTCGGTGCACAGCAAATCCCCAAACGGAGCGCCGCATCGGATGCAGCTATGGCACGGATCGATGAGCGCGAGCGATGTCAGACAATCCTGGCAAATCAGCGCACCGGAACGCTCGCAGCCGGCGCATCGCGTTGGTGACAACGCCTCAAGCGCCTCGTACGTCGCGCGCTCGGCAAGCGGTAGCAATTCGTCCGCAAGCGGCAAGACGCCAGCACCCTGCAAGCGAGTCAGTACGTTCAAATGTCTCTTCATGACACAACCCTCCCTACGCGAAGGCGAAGGGAGGGTTGTCGGTGTAGAGCCATGATACCCAGAGGTGCTGGGGTCAGGCGGGTTACATCCGCTTACGGACGCTATTCGCCGGCAGGCGGTTGCGGTGCGGACGAGGTGTGGGTCGAGCCTTCACCACCGTCCTGGCGCGGCTTGCGGGAGCGACGGCGACGACGACGCTTTTGACCCTGGTCAGTCGAGCCCTCGCCGCCGCGATCCTCGCGCGGCTCGCGCTCGTCGCGAGCGGCGCCGCGCGAAGCCTTGGCAGCCGCTCCCCCGCCATCCCCGGGACGACGGCGCGTGACCTTGACTTCGCCATCCGAAACCTGATCGGCCACAGAAGGAACCGAGGGCTTCTGCTGCGTGCCCGAGGAATGGCGACGACGCGGACGTGGCGCGCGCTCCTCCTCGCCACGCGGCTTGCCAGCCTTGTCGGCAGGCGCGTCGGAACCCGAGCCACCCTTGGGAGCGGCACCGGCCTCGCGAGCGGCTGCGGCGCGGAAGGCGTCCTCGCGCTCCTCGCTCGACAGGTGACGGCGACGACGGCGCGTGGGGTTCATGCCACCGCCGCGGTTTTGCTGCTGGGGCTGCTGAGCCTCGCGCTCGCGGGAAGCGTTCTTGCCCGCGGTCTCGCCATTGTCGACGGACGCCGCGCGCTTGCGGCGGCGACGGCCATCGGCCGCCCCCTCGGCCTCGGGTGCCTCGGCCTTGCCGCGGCCACGGCCCTCGCTCTGGCCCTGGCCGGCGCGAGCATCGGATTCGGCATCGCGACGACGGCGTTTGGGCATCGACGTCTCGGCCAGACGGTCGGCACTCGACAGGCCATCGCCCACGTCGACGCCGTTCTTGCGATCGAGCTCCATGAGCGCCAGGCGCATCTCGGGCGACTCGATGCGTTCGAGCACATCGCGCGTCACGCAGTCGGGGCGGCAGTTGCAGCCCTGCTCGGCGGCCTTCTTTTTGCAACCCTCCGAGCACGTCATATCGGCCAGGTTGACCTTAAAGACTTTGCCGTTCTCCAGGCGCAGCACCAGCTGCTCACGCGGCGTGTCATATTCCTGGATGCGCGCCTTGCCAAGCGGCGTATCGATAAGCGTCTTCTTTTTGGGCGCGCGGCTCTTAAAGTCCTTGTACGCCTCGAACTCGTAGCGCAGGCAGCACATCAGGCGGCCGCAGACGCCACTAATCTTGGACGAGTTGAGCGGCAGGTCCTGCTCCTTTGCCATGCGGATCGAAACCGGCTCAAACTGTCCGCCAAAGCGCGTGCAGCAGAGCTCCTGGCCGCACTGGGCATAGCCGCCCACCAGGCGGGTCTCGTCGCGCACGCCGATCTGGCGCATGTCGACGCGAATGTGCAGCGTCGAGGACAGGTCCTTGACGAGCTGACGGAAATCGACGCGCTCCTCGGCCGCAAAGTAGAACACAGCCTTCTCGCCGCCAAACAGGTACTCGACGCCGACCGGCTTCATCTCGAGGTCGAGCTCTTTGACCAGACGACGGAAATCGACCATGGCCTCGTCGCCCTGGATGGCCAGGTCGTCGGCAAGCTGCAGGTCGATGTCGCTCGCCACGCGCAGCACGGGCTTGAGCGGCTGGCCGATCTCATCTTGCGGCACCTCGAAGGGATCGGCCGTGACCAGGCCGATCTCGGTTCCGCGCTCGGTGGAGCAAATGGCATAATCGGCCTCGAGGATATCCAGATCCTGCGGATCAAACCACAGGTCGCGCGAGGCGTAGGTAAACTTAACGGGTACGACTAACGGCATTTCAGTGCCTTCCTGATATCGAACAGCATGACCTCGATGGCCAGCTGGGGAGTAACGTTTCTGGCGATGTTGCGCTCGGCGGTCGCGACCGCCTCGAGCGCCCGGGTGGCACCCGCAACATTCGTCGCGGCGGCAAGCCGCCCGATCGTGTCGCGCACGTCTTCGTTCACGACGTCGGCCGCCTCGTCCTGAAGTGTCAGCAGCACGTCGCGCATGAGCGTCCGCGCGCTCGCCAGCGCTTCCATGATACCCGAACGCTCGCGCGCGTTGAGTTCGCGCTTGTTGCGGTCCTCAAGCTGCTTCAATGCTCCACGCGACAGGTAGTCGGCGTTTTGCTCGAGCACCTTTTCCTGTGTGGACTTGACCTCGGCGAGCGGCGCCTTAACGGCGACGATGAGCGACTTGGCGCGGCTGAGCACATCAGCCTCGTCGGCAGCGATGAGCGAATCGATGGCGCGGACCATTTGGCGGCGAGCATCCTGGCGCTCGGCACTCTTAAGGAACTCGATGCCGCGTGTGGGGCTTCCCGCCACGGCGACCGCCATGCGGCAACGCGCGAGATCCTGACCCGTCGCGCGGCTCACGGCCTGCGCGGCCACGGTGGGCGACACCAGCCGAAACGGCACGCACTGACAGCGGCTCACGATGGTGGGCAACATCACGTCTGCCGAGGTGCCCAACAAGATGAACATAACGCCCTCGGGCGGCTCCTCGAGTGTCTTGAGCAGCGCGTTGGCGGTGTTAGCGCGCAGTTGCTCGGCACGATCGATGATGTAGACCTTGGCCTTGGCACGGATGGGCGCCAGCGGCACGTCATCGAGCAGCTCGCGGGTCTGGGCAATGAGGTAGCCTGTGGCGCTCTCGGGCGTGTAATAGTGCACGTCAGGATGCGTATGCCGAGCAACGCGTACGCAGCTGTCGCATGCTCCGCAGCCGTCCTGCTCGCACAGGAAGGCCTGGGCGAGCGCCCATGCGGCATCGAGCTTGCCGGCACCGGGAGCGCCCAAAAACAGGTAGGCGTGCGATGCGCGGCCGCTGGCGACGGCGTTGGTCAAAAAATCGCGAACGCGCTCTTGGGTGTCGAGCTTGGCCAGCAGGCTTGCCTGAGCGGGGGCCATGTTACTCGGCCTCCTTGGCAAGCGCGGCGGCGACAGCATCTTGCGAAATGACGAGACCGTACGCGCGAATCTGCTCGACCGTCTTCTCGAAGACTTCCTCGACGGTCGCAGTGGCGTCGATGAGCTTTACGCGGTTTGGCTCCTCGGCAGCAATGGCGCAAAATCCCTGGTAAACACGCTCCTGGAATGTCATGCCTTTTGCCTCCATGCGATCTGCCGCGCCACGGGCTGCCATGCGTAGCGCCGCCTGCTCGGGCGTGATGTGGTAGACGAGCGTGAGCGCCGGGTGTGTTCCCGCGACGGCCAGGTTATTGGCATCGCACACTATCTGGCGATCGAGGCCGTCGGCAAATGCCTGGTAGCAGGTCGTGGAATCGTAGAAGCGGTCGCACAGGACCACCTTGCCGGCCGCGAGGGCGGGAGCTATGACCTCGTGCACCAACTGAGCGCGCGCCGCCTCGTAGAGCAGCAACTCGCAGGTGTCGCCCATCGCCGTATTGGCGGGGTCGAGCAGCAGAGCGCGGATCTTTTCGCTGATGGCGGTGCCGCCCGGCTCGCGCAGGCTCACAACCTGGTAGCCAGCGAGTTCGAGCGCGCGGGCAAGCAGACGCGCCTGCGTGGACTTGCCGGCACCATCGACGCCCTCGAGCGTGATAAAGCTATGTTGAGCGGGCTCAAAAGCCATGAGCGCAGCCCCTTCCTATAAGGCGCGTAAATGCAGATATATCAACCAAGCCATGATACCCCAGGGGCAGGCGCGCCCCAAATCGGGCCTAGTCATTGGGTAGTCATTGGGGACGCTCTTAAATGACTAGGCGACAGCTAGGGACGTTCCTAAAGTGCCGGCAGAAAAGGAACGTCCCTAGCTGCCGACTTTTTTGAGCGCTGGGTATAATCGTCGTATTGATTTGAAATGTGGCGAAAGGAGTGGCAATGTCTCGGTATTGCGCCTCGTGCGGCAAACTTCTTGCAGATGATGCCAAGTTCTGCACCTCATGCGGTGCACCCGTTGAGCAGACAACCGCAAGCAATGGCCAACCCGCGTTTGAGCAGACCGGCTTCCTCGATACGCCGCAAGCTAAGCCGGACGACCCCCTCGCCTATCGCCCCGACCCCGCCGCCAGCCCCGCAGCGGTCGAAACGACGCAGCGCATACCCGTCGCGGACACCCCGCCCCAACAGCAACCGGCATCTACGTACGCGCCTGATTCACCGCAGGCCCCCGCCGCCAAAAAGAGCAGCACCAAGGCGCTTATCGCCGTTATCGTTGTGCTCGTGGCAATTATCATCGCCTTGGTCATCTTTTTTGTGATCAAGCCTTTCGACAACGCCGCCACGCAAACGACTGCCGAGATTACTAAGCTGCACCATGATGTTGACGATGATGACCTCAAGCCTCTCGACGACCCCAATAGCCTTTTTGACGATGACGACGATGATGACGAGGATGGCAGCCAGGCGACCCTCTCCGAGCAAAACCTCTACCGTCGCCTGAGCGAATACTACGACCTGCTCGAAGATCTCGATAACCAGGTCCGTGCCTGCGCAGAGGCGTTCAATGGCGGTTATCTGGAAGAGGACCGTACCGCCCGTCAAAATCTCGCCGACGTCGCCGAGCGCACGGAAGACACCATCGAGCAGTACTACGATATCGTCGAGGACCTGGACGTCCCCACAAGCTCTAAGAACTACAGCTCGTGGAAGGACATCATTGCTCTGTACGACGACCTGGATCACCGCATCGATGCGATCTGCGATGCCTGGGAGATCAGCTTAAAGTACGCAAAGCCCGCGGACCATAAGAACGAGATCGTGGCGCCGCTGTCGCGCGACAACGTGGCGGGCACCAATGACAATAAGTACCGCCTAGACTTTGAGGAGCGCTATCCCGGCGCCAAACCCGTCGAAGTGAACTAACGCCTTGTCGTTTCCGAGCCGGCAGTTAGGGACGTTCCTAAACTGCCGGCAGAAAAAGGAATGTCCCTAACTGCCGGTCAAAAAACGAGCGAGGATCATGGGACCCTCGCTCGTTTTTTGGGCAATGTTTCGACTGCGCCGTTACTTGTCGGCGGCTGCTTTCTTGGCAGTCGACTTCTTCGCGGTCGTCTTCTTGGCGGCAGTGGCTTTCTTAGCCGTCGTCTTCTTCGCAGTCGAGGTCTTCTTCGCCGCGCTCGCCTTGGTCGTGGTCTTGCGGCCGCGGGCGGGCTTCTTCTCCTTGGTCGGGCAGTCCATGTTCACGCAGATGCGCCACGGGCCGCGCGCGGTGTTGACTACCACGATGGGGGCGCCGCACTCGGGGCAGGTCTCGCCCGTCGCCTCGAGCTTGCCACGCGCCGGCAGCGGATAGCTCACGCCGCAGTCGTCATAGTTGGTGCAGCGGATAAAGCGCTTGCCGCTCTTCTCGCTCTTGTGTGCGATCAGGTCGCCATGGCGTCCTGCCTCGGCGCACACCTTGCACTCGCCCACCTTAAGGTCGGGCTCGTAGTTGGTGGGGCATGTGGGGTTCACGCAAATCTCGAAAGCCTTTTGGCGGAACGGCTGGCACTTAATGCGCGGCGCACCGCATTCGGGGCACACAGCAGCCTCGCCCTCGAGCGGGCTCACCTTGACGCCGCTCGGCACCGGATAGGTCACATCGCAGTCGGGCCAGCCCATGCAGCCGATAAAGCTGCCGCGGGTCTTGGCGCTCGTCTTCATAACCAAGTCCTTGCCGCACTTGGGGCAGGCGCCCACGCGCGCATCGGCCGTGACGGCGTCGCTGATAGCATCGCCCAGTTCCTGCGTATGCTTGAGCAGCTCGTCGAGCACACCGGCCAGCAGCGCGCGCGAGTGCGTCACGACATGCTCTTCGGTGTCCTCGCCGCGCTCCACGCGGGTCATGTCGCCGTCGAGCTCGCTGGTCATATCGGGGCTCGTGATGCGCGGGGCAAACTGCGACAGTGCATCGATGATGGCGATGCCCAGCTGGCTCGGCTCCACGGGATCGTTTTTGAGATAGCGCACGGCGTACAGGCGCTCGATGATGCTCGCGCGCGTGGACTTAGTACCCAGGCCGCGCTTCTCCATCTCCTGCACGAGCTTGCCCTGGCTGTAGCGCGCGGGCGGCTCGGTCTGCTTGGCCTCGAGCTTAATGTCGAACACGTCGACCGTGTCGCCCTGCTCCAGCGGCGGCATCTGCTCGTCGCGCTTAAGGCCGTACGGGTACGCCTCGCGGAAGCCCGGGGTCACGAGCACATCGCCCGAAGCCACGAACGGCTCGCCGTTCACATCGAGCTCGAGCTTGGTGTTCTCGATGGTCGCAGGACCCATAAGCGTCGCCAGGAAGCGGCGGGCGATGAGGTCGTAGAGCTTGCGCTGGCCGCCGTCGAGCGTGGACGGATCGCCCTCGCCCGTGGGGTAAATAGGCGGGTGGTCGGTGGTTTCGACTTTGCCGCGCGTGGGCTTCATGGGGCCAGCAAGCACCTTTTTGCACACAGGCGCCAGCGCCGGGTTGATCTTTGCAAGGTCGCTCACCACGGCACCCAAATCGAGCGTCGCAGGGTACACGGTGTTGTCGACACGCGGATAGCTGATGAGACCGGCCATGTAGAGGGACTCGGCGATGCGCATCGTACGCGCAGGCGAGATGCCCTCGGCCGCGGCGGCAGCCTGCAGCGAGGTGGTCGCAAACGGCGTGGGCGGCTGCTGCTTACGCGAGCGCTTGGTCACCGCGGCAACGGTCGCCGTCTTGGCGCCGTCGACGTGATCATACGCCGTCTCGGCAGCATCCTTGTCGGTAAAGCGTGCCGTCTTGTGCGCGATCTTAAAGCGGTCGTCCTCGGCAGCACCCTGAGCGGCACCCATGCCGCGAATCTGCCAATAATCCTCGGGCACAAACGCCATGCGCTCGCGCTCGCGCTCGACCACCAGGGCAAGCGTCGGAGTCTGCACGCGGCCGGCAGAACGCACGTTGCCAAAACCGCCAAACTTGGCGAGCGTTAGGTAGCGCGTGAGCACCGCGCCCCAGATGAGGTCGATGTGCTGACGGCTCTCGCCGGCGTCGGCCAGGTTCTGGTCGAGCGAGACGAGATTATCGAAGGCCTGCGTGATCTCGGCCTTGGTAAACGAAGAATACTGGGCGCGAGCGACCGGCAGGTCGGGCGCAACCTCGCGCACCTTGTTGAGGGCGTCCGAACCGATCAGCTCGCCCTCGCGATCGAAGTCCGTAGCAATGATGACGCTGTCGGACTTCTTGGCAAGGTTCTTGAGCGAGCGAATGAGTTCTTTCTCGGCCGGCAACTTAATGACGGGCGCCCAGGTGAGATAGGGCAGGCTCTCGAGCTTCCAGCCCTTGATGGAGATGCCATCGGCAAGAAACGGCTTGCGCTTGGTGTCGTAGGGCGGACGTGCCAGGCCATCGGGTATGTCGGCCGGCAGCATCTCGCCGTCCTCGGTGACCGAATACCAGCCCAGCTTTTTATCGAACAGCACGCTGTCACAAAAATCGGGCGCAAGGATGTGACCGGCAAGACCGATCGTCACGCACTCCTCGCCCTTCCACTCAAAACGGTAGATGGCGATGTTGTACACCTTGTCCTTTTTGGGTTTGCCCGTGGACAGACGCTCGGCGATCTGACGCGCGGCGTCGTTTTTCTCGGCGATGATGAGCTTCAAAAGAGGCTCCTATCTCGTGTCTCTGCGGCTACGCCCGCCCGTATGGCGGCCGATTTACGCCCTTGCTTGCTCGATCTGCCCGATGAGCCAATCGCACCAGGCATCCATGCCCTCGCCCTTGCGCGCGCTCACGGCAAACCGCGGCGCCTGCGGATTGAGGTCATCGAGTGTCTTAGTATACCTATCCATGTCAAAATCGAAAGCCGGAGCCACGTCGACCTTGTTGAGCAGCTGTGCGCCGGCGTGCTGGAAGATGCCCGGGTACTTGATAGGCTTGTCGTCGCCCTCGGGCACCGAGAGAATCATGATGGACAGGTTCTCGCCCAGGTCAAAGTCGACCGGGCAGACCAAGTTGCCCACGTTTTCGATAAAGATGACATCGATGTTTTGAAGGCCCACCGCCTGGTCGAACGCGTCAACGGCCTCCATGATCATGTTGCCCTCGAGGTGGCACAGGCCGCCCGTGTTGATCTGGATGGCGGGCATGCCGGCTTCCTTCATGGTAATGGCATCGACATCCGAGGCGATATCGCCCTCGATGACGGCGCAGCGCAGGCCGGCCTTGTCGCGCAGGCGCTCGTTGGTGCCCAGAATCGTGGTTGTCTTACCCGAGCCGGGACTCGACAGCACATTGATCACATAGGTGTTTGTCTCATTAAATCGCTGACGTAGCTGATCTGCCAGGCGCTCATTGCGCGACAGAATCGGCGACGCGATATCAATCGTTTTCTCGGCCATACTCAGCACTCCTTACTTCTGCCCCTTTATACCCCGTCCCCAGATGGCTAGCGGGCTAATCGTCGGGGGTTTCGATTTCGATACTCGCGACGTCGAGCTCGCGGCCGTGCAACAGGCGCACGTTGGCGCCGCCACATTGGGGACAGCGGCAATGGAAGCGATCGTGGTCGAAAACCTCGCCGCAATCCAGACACTCGCTTTGTGGATGGACCTCCTCCACGGCAAGCTCGCAGCCTTGCGTGAGCGGATCCTCGTCGCGAAACGTCTCCCACGCAAAGTCGAGCGCCTCGCGCACGACCTCGGTCATATCCCCGATACGCAGCGTTACCAAAACGGCGCGCGAGGCCCCCGCCCCACGCGCCGCGCGAATCACTGTATCGAGTATGCCGTTGACAATGCCAACCTCGTGCATACCGATTTACTCCTCGTCGCCCTCGTCGTCCGAGAACAGGTCCAGACGACTCACGAACAAGCCCTCCTTGCCCTCGCGCGCGGTAATGACCACACGGGCGATGGCAAGCGAAATCTCGTAGAGCGAGAGCAGAGCGCCATACATGAGGCCCAGCGTAACGGGCGAGCCGTCGGGCGTAATCACAGCCGAGCCCACAAGCAGGCCAACGTATACATAACGCCAGGCACCGCGGAAAGCAGCGTAGGACACGATGTGGAAGACGGACAGGTAGAAGATGATGAGCGGCAGCTCAAACGCCACACCAAAGCCGATCATAAAGAGCAGCTCCATGTTGACGTAGTTCTCCAAATCGGGCAGCGCCGTGGCGACGGCTGAGGTTTCGCCGATGAGCCACTCAAAGCCCGCGGGAATGATGATGAAGTAGCAAAAGATTGCGCCCAGGAAGAACAGCACCGTCGAGGCGAGCACCGTGGGCACGACCCACTTGCGCTCGTTGGGGCGAAGCGCCGGCAGGAAAAACGCCAGAATCTGCCAGATAATCATGGGCGTGCACATGACCACGGCCATCTTGATGGCCAGCGAGAAGCGCAAGCCAAAGCCGCCGAGCGTGGTAGTGATGTAGAACTTACCGTCCGGCACAAAGGAGCGGATGGGGTCTTCCAGGATATCGAGTACCACGGGCGTGGCGAAATACAGCACGATAGCGGCGGCAAACACCGACACGACCACGATGGTCAGGCGGCGACGAAGCTCTCCCAGGTGATCGAAGAGCGGCATTCGCGCAGGTCCGATAGGCATTACTCATCGCCTCCCTTCGGGGCGTCGGCGGCAGCGGCGTCGTCCTCGGCCTCGAGTTCGCGAGCGAGCTGGTCGACGACGGCCTTGCGCTTACGGGGACGACGGGCGTAGAGGTCAGCCGTCGTGGGCTCTGCCGGCTCGGGCTCGGGCTCCGGCTCTGCAGCAGGCTCGGGCTCGGCGGCAGCATCAGCAGCAGCGGCAGGCTCTGCACCCTCGGCCTCAGGCTCCTCGGTGGTACCCTCGCTTGCGGCCTTCTCAGCGGCAAGGCGGGCACGGCGCTCGGCAAAGGTCTCCTTCTTTGCGGGCGCAGCCGTCTCGACGGCATCCTCGTCCGCATCGGAATCATCATCGACGGCAGCCTTCTTGGGCTTGACCGGGGCCGACGCGGCCTCGCTTACCGGGTCGATGATCTCGGACTGAACAACGGCCGTCATCTTTTCCTGCGTCTCGCGGAACTGACGGATGGCACGGCCGATCGTACGGCCCATCTGCGGGAGCTTATCCGGGCCAAACAGCAAAAAGCCGAAGACCACGATGATTGCCAGCTCACCCTCTCCAATACCAAACACACATACCTCCAAGGCTCGATGTGAGTCGAGCCCGCACCGCGCCATTCGGCCGGAACTCGTCTATTCATTCGGTCAAGTATAGCGCCCGGACGCCAAAACGTCCGAGCGCATCACAAACATATGCCAAACGGCACGCCCTTTTGGGGGCAAAGATTATGCCGCCGTGATCGAAATCTCCTGGTCGACGCCCAGCAGCTGAACCACGCGCATCACCTGGGGCTGCACATTAGTGCAGCTAAAGCGCTTACCGTGGTCGACCGCGTGGTGCGCGGCGCCCACGAGCACGCCAATGCCCGTCGAATCGATGTAGCTCACCTGGGCAAAATCGAGCTCAACGGCCTCAGTGGGCTGCTCGAGCGCCAGGTCGACAGCATTGCGCAGGCTATCGGCGTTAGAGATATCGATCTCGCCGGTTACCTTAATGGTGTAGATCTCCGGCGTGGGGTTGGTGGAAATACCCAAATCCATGTATACGCTCCTTTACGTATCGAAAGTGCGGATAGTACTGGGCGCGGACTTGCGGGGCCCTAGGCGTTAGGCGCGCTCGGCACGAGCAAGCTCGGCAGCGACAAGCTTAACGGCCAGCACCAGCACGTCGAGCGCGGCCTCCAGGTCCTCGACCGTGGGATAGCTCGGCGCAATACGGATGTTGGTATCGCGCGGATCCTTGCCATAGGGCCAGGTGGCACCGGCCGGCGTGAGCTTGACGCCCAGGTCGGCGCAAAGCGCGGCGACCTTCTGGGCCGAGCCCTCGGGACCATCGAAGCTTACAAAGTAGCCGCCGCGGGGGTGCGTCCAGGTGGCACAGCCCGTATCGCCCAGGCCCTCGGTGAGCTTGCGCTCAACGGCCTCAAAGCGCGGACGCAGGAACTCGGCATGCTTTTTCATGTGCTCCTTGACCGCCTCGATGGTGGGAAGGAAGCGCACGTGGCGCAGCTGGTTGAGCTTGTCGGCGCTGATGAGGCCGGCCTTCAGGCGCTTGGAGAACTCAGCGATGACCGCGGGGCTCGCACCGATGAAGCCGATGCCGGCGCCCGGGAAGGTAATCTTGGACGTCGAGGCAAAAGCCACCACGCGGTCCTCGGTGCCCGCCGCGCGAGCGAGGTCGAAGATATTGGCGAGCTCGTCGGTCTCGTCGTACAGGTCGTGCACGCAGTAGGCGTTGTCCCAGAAGATGCGGAAATCGGGCGCGGCCGTGGGCATCTCGACCAGGCGACGCACGGTGTCCTCGCTAAAGGTGATGCCCGTGGGGTTGGAATACTTGGGCACGCACCAGATACCCTTGATGGAATCGTCGGCGGCAACGAGGCGCTCGATCTCGTCCATGTCGGGGCCATTATCGGTCATCGCGACGGGGACATTCTCGATACCCAGGTCGGCGGTGATGCCAAAGTGACGGTCGTAGCCGGGAACAGGGCACAGGAACTTGACTTTCTTGCCGTCGTGCGCGGCCTCGTAAGCCTCCCAAGGCTCGCTGCCGCACGAACCGCAGCGCCAAAACATGCCGGCGATATCGTGCTCGATCAGAAGGCTCGACGAACCCAGTACGAGCGTCTGCTCGGCAGGGCAACCCAGGAACTCCCCCGCCAGCTTGCGCGCCGAGGGAATGCCCTCAAAGCAACCGTAGTTTGAGCAGTCGACGTTGCCGTCGTGCAGATCGGCATCGGCATTGAGGATATCGAGCATGGGTCGAGAGATGTCCACCTGGGAGGGCGACGGCTTGCCGCGGGCCATGTCGAGCGCCAGGCCCTTGGCCTTGACCTCGGCGACCTCGGCTTTGAGCGCCTCGATGGCGGCATCGAGTTCGGTGGTTTCCATCTTCTGGTAGATCGTCTGCATGGGTGCGACCTTTCGCGAAGCGGGACGTTGCAGTTCGTCTAAGTATAGACCGCCACAGCCGCAACGGCATGAAGCCGTGATAGATTAAGTTCATCGCAATGATTTACGAATCGCCGCGCATGCCGGCGTGGGGCGCCCAAGGAGGCACTATGGAGTACGGATCGTTTCAGGCCGAGGAATTCGGCGACCTGCAGCGCCTGGTCGACGGGCTGTTTTACGACCGCCACGCCATCGACCGCCTGGATCTCATCGTGCAGGCCGAAATCTTGGACCTGGCGCCCGATCTCATGGAAATCGTCAACCTGCTACCGCCCGGCTATTACGACCGCCAGTCACTTTGCGACCAGCTCAACTCCGCCTTGGCCGCCCACGGCTGGGGCGCCGTCTACGGAACGGTGGAATAAGCCTAGTCATTTAAGAACGTCCCCATTGACTAAAACGCCGCTTGTGATGGTGTCCACAGGCGGCGTTTTCAAACTTGTATATGCTTTTACTTGTCTTTGGGCGCGGGGTGTTTGCAGACCACGCTCATGTAGATCATACCGAGCACGGCGGCGGTGACCGAACCGGCAAGGATGGCGGCCTTGGCAGCCAGAACCTCAAACTGGGCCGTCGGGAAGGCAAGACCGCTGATGAGAATCGACATGGTAAAGCCGATGCCGCCCAGAATGCCCACACCGGCAATCATGTGCCAGTTGACATTGTGCGGCAGCTCGCAGACCTTGAGCTTGACCAAGGCGAACGTCATGCCAAAGATGCCGATCGGCTTGCCCAGCAGCATGCCAAAGTACACGCCGAGCGTCACCGGGTCGGTGAGCAGCGTGCTCATGTCCACGCCCACTAGGCGAACCTGTGCGTTCACGAACGCAAAGATCGGAAGAATCACAAAGTTGACCGGCGTGGAGATCAGACGCTCCATGCGGATGAGCGGCGGGGTGACGCGGTGCATGACGCGCTCGACCTTAGTGGTCGAAACGGTAAAGTCATGCTGGCCCAGGATGTGTGCCTCGTCATCGTAGCGGTCATCGAGCAACGGCAGGCACTCGCCCAACCAATCGGTAAGGCTATCGAGCTTGACGCCGCACTTGGCCGGGATGGTAAAAGCCAAGATGACGCCGGCAAGCGTGGCGTGTACGCCGCTCTTGAACATGCAGAACCACAACAGCAAACCCAGTACCGAATACGGGGCAAGGCGGTAATGCTGCGTCTTGTTGAGCCACACGAGCGCGCAGGTCACAAGCGCGGCGGCGCCCAACCAAAACGGATTGGGGCTCTGACCGTAGAAGATGGCGATGGCGGCGATAGAGATGAGGTCGTCGGCGATGGCGAGCGTCGAGAAGAACACGCGCACGCCGTTGGGCACGCGATTGCCCAAAAGCGACAGCACGCCCAGTGCGAAGGCAATATCGGTTGCCATGGGGATGGCCCAACCGTTGTGAGCGCCGGCATGGTTAAAGATCAGGTAGATGCAGGCGGGAACGACGACGCCACCCACGGCCGCCAGCATGGGAAGCATGGCCTGACGCGGATTCTTGAGCTCGCCGACCGTCATCTCGTACTTAAGCTCAATACCCACCAACAAAAAGAAAATCGCCATGAGAAAGTCGTTGACGAAAAGCTCAACGGTGAGACCGGCCGTAAGGTTGCCCAGACCCACATACAGCGGGGTCTCCAAAAAGTGATGGATGGCCTCGTAGGCATCGGTATTGGCGCAAATGACGGCGGCGATGGCGGCGAAGACCATGACGGCGGCGGAAATCGTGCCGTTCTCGGCGATGCGCTCCCAGATGTCGTGACGCTCAAAACGCTTGCGCTCACGGACGTTGAACAGCTGCTCGGGTGCTGCCATGGGCGGCTCCTTTCACGGGAAGGCTCCCGTCTTAAAAAAGCACGGCCCGCCCAAGTGGCGGCGCCGCGCTCTAACGTATTACGCTTGCATCTAGCCTACCCTGCACGACAAGCACGCAGGCGTGGCCGAAAAGCGGAACCACAGGTTGAACATTATTTGCCCAACGGCACGGGCACGCCTGTCCAAGAGACGACGCGGCGCCATGCACAAAAAACGACCGGAGCGCGGGGCGTCCGCGATCCGGTCGTGGCGTTTAGTGAACTAAACCTAGCAGGCGGCCATGATGGGGGCAGCGACCTGCTTCTTACGGGAGAGGACGCCCGGCATCCAGACGCCGTCGTGCTCGTCGGCAATGCCCAGGCCCTTCTGAGCGGCCTCGGTCTCGCCCTCGAGCAGGACCTGCGAGCCCTCCTCCATGATGTCGGTGATGCACAGGACAATGCCGTCAGCGCCCTTCTCGGCAGCGTAGGCGCGCATGGCCTCGCGAATCTCGTCGATCATGCCGAGTGCGCGGGTCTTGTCGACAGTCTCGTACTGGCCGATGAGCAGCTTCTTGCCGGCGGGCTCGAACATCTTGATGTCGTTGCCGACCATCTCGGCAGCGGTAAAGGAGCCGGACGGACGGGTGAGGAAGACCTCCATGCCAAACTTGACCGGGTCGACGCCCACCTGCTCGCCGAGCTTGGCGGCGACGGCGCGGTCGACATCGGTGGTGGTGGGGCTCTTGAGCATGAGCGTGTCGGTCATCATGGCCGAGAGCAGCAGCTTAGCCTGGACGTCGGAAAGCTCAACGCCGAGCACGCCGGCGAGCTTGGTGACGATGGTGCAGCTGGAGCCCCAGGGCAGGCAGATGTAGTGCAGCGGGCCGGCGGTCTCGAAGTCGCCGATGCGGTGATGATCGACAACGCCAAAGACAGTGGCGTCCTTAAGGCCGGCGACGGACTGGGCAGACTCGTTGTGGTCGGTGAGGACGACGAGCTGACCGGCCTCGACGGACTCGATCACGCGGGGCTCGGCGATGCCGGCGTCGGCGAGCAGCTTGGCGGACTCGGCCGGAAGCTGACCAAGGGCGCAGGCCTCGTAGGTGTTGCCGGCATACTCAACCTGGTTGAGCAGCTGGGACAGGACGACGGCGCTCATGATGGCGTCGTTATCGGGGTTCTGGTGACCAAAGACAAGAACGTTTGCCATGGATATCCTCCACTTGATATGTGTACTTGGACGTAGCTATGGTAGCACGCCGATGCCGAGCCTTCGCAGACGGAAGGGTCACGGCATATTTTGGGGCAGGCATGGGGGCCAAGACTGTCCCTTTTGCACCGTGTTGGTGCAAAGTAACCTGACCCCCTTGCACCAGCTATTTACCGGCGGCGCGCAGGGCTACGTAGGCGGCACCGATGATGCCGGCGTCGTTTCCGAGCGAAGCGACCTTAATGGGCGTCTCGCGCGAGGCAGAGAGCGCGTACTGCTTAAAGTGCTCGCGAACCTTGTCGAGATAAACATCGGCCGAAGCGGACGCGCCGCCACCGATCAGGAACATCTCGGGGTCGACCACGTTGGCGATAAGCGCCAGGGCGCGGCCAAGGTAGTCGGCCATGGTGTCGGCTGCGGCCAGCGCGAGCTCGTCGCCCTCGCGGCAGGCCTGGAACACGTCCTTGGAATCGGAGGGGCCGGTGAGCTCAATGGGCTCGACGCCCGCCTTCTTGCACTCGGCAAGGTAGTTGCTCACCACGCCGGTGGCGCTGGAATACTGCTCCAGATGGCCATGGCCGCCACAGCCGCAGGTGCGCTCCTCGGCCGGGTTCAGGCACATGTGGCCAATCTCGCCGCCGGCGCCCACAACGCCCGATACCACGTCGCCGTTAACGATAACGCCGCCGCCCACGCCGGTACCGATGGTGACCATCACCACGTTCTGCACGCCCTTGGCAGAACCGAGCCAGGCCTCGCCCATGGCAGCGGCGTTGGCATCGTTCTCATACTTAACGACCGCATCGGGGCAGTGCTTCTGAATGGCGACCCTCAGCTCGGGCAGGTTAATGGCAATGTTGGCCTTGACCTTGGCATCGCCCGACGCCGGGATGGGACACGGAACGGCCAGGCCAATGCCCGCCACAAAGGCACGCGGAATCTGTGCCTTGGCGACCACCTGGTCGATAGCCTCGGTCACCGCGGCAAAGCCCGCGGCGTCAACGATAGGAGGCGTGGGCACGCTGGCCTTGGCAAGCAGGTTGCCGTCCTCGTCGAACAGGCCCTCCTTAACCGAAGTGCCGCCGACGTCGATGCCGATGTAGTACTGCTTAGGTTCCATGGGAGCCCACCTTTCTCGTTTAAACATTGCCTGTATGGTACCGCTCTCAAGGCAAAAACCTACCAAAAAGGGACAGGTTTGTTTTGGCAGGTTTTATCTGGGGTAACGCAATTGGCTGCCCAACAGGCCGCGCAAGACCATCCCCAAAAATAAAGGCGCCGGGAGGCGGAGGCTCCCGGCGCCCGTCAAAGGGACTATGTTGTCTGTTGGACCGCACGGTCCGTCGCGGCGATAACGCCGACTAGGCCTGAAGTGTCTGCAGCTGCTTGTGAACCTCGATGAGCTCCGTCGCCATGACGCGCATGGTCTCGGTGCCGGCCATCTGGTCCTCGGCATGCAGCAAAATCAACGGGGCCTCGCCGTTACGTTCGCCGTTGGCCTCCTTCTTCAGAAGCCCCATGTGAACATCGTGGCCACCGTTATAGGCCTCGTCGCCCTGCTTGATAAGCTCCTCGGCGGCGTCAAAATCGCCCTCCTTGGCCTTTTGCACGGCATTGATGTACATGCTCTTGGCGGTACCGACGTAGCTGATGATCTCAAAGCAGGTCATCTGCAGTTCGTTCATATCCTCCATGCAGAGCACCTAGCCCATCACGCTGACGCAGTGGTCGATGATGCCGGCAGCGTTCATGCGGCCGTAGTCGACCATGTTGATGACCTCGACCGGAAAACGACCGGCGGCCTCCTTCTCAAAATCGCCCTTGGTGTAGCCGATCTGCGGACCAAGCAGCAACATGTCGCACTCGTCCAGGTGATCGTGGGCCTCGTTCATGGGACGAGCCTCGACCTCAATATCCAGACCACGGTTTGCAACCTCGGCCTGCATCTTCTGGACCAGCAGGCTCGTGGACATACCGGCATTGCAGCAGAGCATGATCTTCTTCATGGTTTCCTCCTTATAACTGCGCGGCGCGCAGACGACAACTGGTTTTATTCCTTGCGGCTATTGTGCCCACCCCCCTGCATCTTTACACAAGGGAGAGAGCTGCGGGCACCGGCGCCGCGTACCGGCGCCCGCAAAGGTGAAAGGGACGAACGTTAGGCGTTCTACTCGGCGAGAGCCTCCTGCTTGGCGATTGCCTTCTCGGAAATCTTCATAAAGGGCAGGTAGACGGCCATGCCAATGACAATCTCGATAGCCTGCCACACGCCAGCGCGCCAGTCAAAGCCCGTAGCGAGCAGGGCATTGATGACGGGAGGCATGGTCCAGGGCACCTGGGCGATGCAGGGGCTGATGATGCCTGCGCAGGTAAGGCCATAGGTGATGCCGATGAACAGGTCGGGAAGGAGGACAAACGGGATCATGAGCGGCAGGTTGTACACGATGGGGTAACCGTAGATAACCGGCTCGTTGATGTTGAACAGACCAGGCAGGATAGCCATCTTGGAAACGGTCTCGGAAGCCTTGTTTTTGGAGAACAGGAGCGTGTCGAGCAGGAGCATGAGGGTGCAGCCCGAGCCGCCGATGAGGGCGAAGCTGTTAACGATCTGCATGTTCATGTAGTGATCGGGCTGGATGGTGCCACCGGCGGCAAAGGTAGCCATGTTGTCGACGATGAGCATGGTCAGGATCGGCTCGACGGTAGCGCCAGAGATGGTGGACTGGTGAATACCGACGCAGAACAGCAGGTTAGCAAGGGTGTAGATGAGGATAACAGCCCACGGACCAGCGTTCATGATGCTCTTGAGCGGGTTGGAGATGCACGTGGAGATGATGGTGCACAGATCGGTGCCGGCGCACACGGCGAGCAGGGCTGCGGCAAGAGCGAAGACCGCGAGGTTAAGCAGCATCGGAATCATGACGTTGAAGGAGTTGGAGACCGCGGGAGGCACGCCCTCGCCCAGCTTAACCTTGAGCTTCTCGACGCCAGAAATCTTGATGAAGAGCGAGACGGAAAGCAGGGCGATGATAATAGCCGAGAACAGACCGTTGGTGCCGGTGTTGGCAGTCGAAAGGGCGCCCGTGACCTCGGCGGAGGTGATCTTGTCGGTGAGCAGTGGGCTCGTGGCGGCAAGCGTGGCGGTGATCTGCTGCGGCATCATGATGACGAAGGCAGAGATAGCGACGACCATGCAAGCAAGCGGATTATCGAAGCGCTTGTTCTTAGCGAGGCTGTAGCCAATCAATCCGGCCAAGATAATGGCAGAGACGTTGAGGGTGCCCAGCGTAATCGCCGAACCCCACGTCTGAAGGTTGGCAAGGCCCGCCGCATCGAGCGGGAACAGAGGGAACACGACGTTGTTAATAAGAACCGCGATACCCGCAAGGATATAGAGCGGCGTGATGGTCGCGAAGGCGTCACGCAGGGAACGCAGGTGAACCTGGTTTCCCACCTTCGCAGAGACCTCGGCAAACTTGTCGAGGAAGCTCTTTCCGTTGTCACTGGCCATGATTGCTCCTAACTTTCAAATCCGGCCTTTCCTATGCGCACGGTGGTCTGTCGCCCTCTGCCACCAGATGTGCCATGTGTTGCGCGCGGCGGCGCGCGGTCTGGACGTTCGTCCGGTCGCTAATCAACCACGTGGGTCGTGGCGACCTGTTTGAGCCAGGCCGCCGACTTCTTAAGACGGCGCTTATAGCCATCCATCAGATCGACCTCGACAAAGCCATAGCGATTCTTAAAGGCATTGGCCCAAGACCAGTTATCGATGACGGCCCAATAATGGTATCCGCGGCACTTGGCGCCCTCGTCGATGGCCTTGGCCACCCACTCCAGGTGCTGACGTACAAAGTCGACGCGGTAGTCATCCTGGATGGTTCCTTCGGCGTCACGGTTCTTGTATTCGTCCATGATGCCGATGCCGTTCTCGGAAACGAACCACTCAAGATCGGGGTAGTTCTTAGCGCAGTCCATGCCAAAGTCGTAGAGGCCCTGCGGGTAGATCTCCCAGCCGCGGCTCTCGTTCATAACGGCGTCGGGCCATACGTACTCGTCGGCAAAGTGCGGCAGGCCGTACTGGTCGACCTTGCTCGCCGGCGCCTGAACACGCGTGGGGTGGTAGTAGTTGCAGCCTAGCCAGTCGACAACACCCTGCTTGAGGATCTCTTGGTCGCCGGCGCGGAACGGGAGCTTAACGCCGCCCTCGGCCAGGCTGTCGAGCACGTCGGCAGGAAGCTCGCCCTTGGTGATGAGGTCGAGCCACCAGCGGTTGTTGATGCCGCTGGTCATGCGCACGGCCTCGAGGTCCGCCTCGCTGGGGTTCTCCTTGGTGTAGACCGGGGTAAAGCAGTTGATCATGCCGATCTTGGCATCGGCGCGAATAGCGCCCTCGTCATAGGCGCGACGATAGTTGGCCACGGCCAGCGCGTGCGCCAGCGAGATGTGATACTGCACGGTGCGGGCGCGGTTGAAGTCGTGGAGCTGCGGGAACCACACGCCCTCCTGATAGCGCTGCTCGGGCTCGACGATGGGCTCGTTAAAGGTGAACCAGTACTTAATCTCCTGGCCAAACTCGTGGAAGGCGACGTCGGCGTAATGTGCGTAAGCCTCGACAACCTCACGGCTCTCCCAGCCGCCACGGTTAAAGAGGTAGGTGGGCATGTCAAAGTGGTACAAGTTGACAAACGGCTCCAAGCCGGCTTCGCGAGAGGCGCGGAACAACTCGTGATACCACGCGGCACCTTCCTCGTTGAGGTTGCCGTCGGCATCGAGCAGACGGCTCCACTGGATGGAAGTGCGATAGGTATCCAGACCCAAGTCCTTCAAAATGCGAAGGTCTTCCTGGTACTTGGCCATAAAGTCATTGCCGGCGTAAGAGCCAACGCAGTTGTAGAACGAGCCCAGATCCTGGATGGACCAGGTGTCCCACAGGTTCTCGAGCTTGCCGCCCTGGTTCCACTGACCCTCAGTCTGCGGGCCGGACATAGCAGCGCCAAAGAAGAAGTCGTTGGGCAGCTGATACTGTGCCATCAAAGTCCTCGCTTTCGTGTTCTAGAGCTTCCGGTTGGAGACGGGTTTGCTTTGGCAGGTTATCCGGCGCGGGCGCGCACCGGTCATACCGATATCCAACCCGCCAAAACAAAACCGTCCCCAAACGGTCGATCCTGTTCTGCGGAAAGATTCCGTTCGTTGCTTAAACTATAGCGCTCTAATTCTAAAAGTAACGCGTCTTTTTCTTTTTTCTTTCTCGAGCTTCTTAGATAAAGGTTATATGGGTGCCTTGTTAAGGGTTATACTTACTTGCGTATTGATATATGTCGGAAAGGAGGTTCAATGATTCCCAAATACGAGGCAATAGCTGCAGATATTCGTCGAAGCATCGAGGATGGCACTCTTAAACCGGGCGACAAGCTTCCCACCGTCGTTGAGTTCTGCGAGCTCTATAGCGTTTCCAAAATCACCGTCAAACGAGCTATCGAGCAAATCACCGAGGAAGGTCTTATTACCAGCCGACGCGGATCGGGTACCTACGTTAAGGACACGGCGGGACTTCCCGGTCAGGCGTTTTTCCAGGGCAAAAACGACCGTGCCCAGGGCTTTTCGTATGAGCACCGCGGGGAGAAGGTGACCTCGGTGGTCTACGATTTCTCGATTGTTAATCCACCAGCGGACATCGCAGCCCAGCTGGGAATTGCCGAGGATGACTTTGCCTATCACATCGTGCGCGTGCGTCAGGCCGATGAGAAGCCCATCGTTATCGAGTACACCTACATGCCCCTCGAGCTGATTCCAGGCCTTAAAAAGAAGGACCTGTACGGATCGGTCTACCACTTCATCCGCGAGCAATGTGGGCTGAAGATTTCGAGCTTCCACCGTACCATTCGCGCCGTGGCAGCAACCGAGGAAGAAGCCGAGCGCTTGGACACCAAGCCTGGCTCTCCCCTGCTCGAGCTCACCCAGATTGGCTTTTTGGACAGCGGCGCCGCCTTTGAGTATTCGGTCTCGCGCAACGTTGGCGACCGCTTTGAGTTGCACAACGTAACGTTGGCATAGGTTTTTGTAGTCATCCGGGCGCTCGCTTTGAGCTGTTTTGTGCAGCGCCCGCGCAACACAATGGGGGTATGAACATGTCCGATTTGATTAAGCTGACGCCGATCTTCCACGAGAAGATCTGGGGCGGTCGCCAGCTCGAAACCGTATTTGGCTACGACATTCCCGATGGCCCCATCGGTGAGTGCTGGGCCATCTCGGCCCACCCCAACGGCGACTGCCAGATTGCGGAGGGCCCGTATGCCGGCCACACGCTGTCGTGGCTGTGGGCCGAGCATCGCGAGCTCTTTGGCAACTGCGAGGGCAAGGAGTTCCCGCTGCTCATTAAGATTCTGGACGCCAAGGACGACCTTTCGATCCAGATTCATCCCAACGACGAGTACGCTGCCGAGCACGAGAACGGTAGCCTGGGCAAAACCGAGTGTTGGTATGTGCTGGACTGCGAGCCCGACGCCACGATCATCGTCGGCCAGCGTGCCAAGGACCGCGCCGAGGCCGCACAAATGATCGAGGAAGGACGTTGGGACGACATGCTCAACGTGTTGCCGATTCACAAGGGCGACTTTTTCCAGATTGATTCCGGTACCGTGCACGCCATCAAGACCGGCACGCTCATTTTGGAGACGCAGCAGTCGAGCGACGTGACGTATCGTCTGTACGACTACGACCGTCCCGGCACTGACGGCAACCTGCGCCCGCTGCACATTGAGCAGAGCCTCGACTGCATCGACTTTGATGCTCAGGCTCCGACCGACGGCACGGTGACCGCGCCCGAGGTGGACGGCGTGACCGAGCTCGAGTCCAACCCCTGCTACACCGTCGATCGCGTGCGCGTCAACGGCAGCAAGACCCTCGACCAGCGCTGGCCCTTCATGTGCCTGTCGGTCATCGACGGCGAAGGCACCGTCTGCGGCGACCCCGTCCACAAGGGAAGCCACCTGCTGGCCCCGAGCACCGTCAGCTCCATCGACCTCGAAGGCAAGATGGAACTGATCATCAGCCACCTGTAGGTCGCACCAACAACCCAAACGCAACAAGGGGCTCTCCCGTCCATGTGCGGGAGAGCCCCTTGCCATATCTATTTATCAGCCCACCCGGCTCTCCAGATCAAAAAGCGAACGAGCAGAGCAACGTTCGCAAGCACCGTTACCCAAGGACCTGGGCGGGCGTATAGGGCAACATCGATCGCGAGTTCCGCACGCAAAGGAGAGCACTTAATGTGCTCTCCGTCTTGCGCAGGACTGCCCGAGCAGGCGATGTTGCCCTATACGCCCGCCCAGGTCCGCCAGGATCACGACAGCTTGACGATCGGCGCGAAGCCCTTCATCAGCTTTTTGGTCTGACCGGTCTTTTCGAATTGAACCTCGATCATGTCTCCGGCGACCGAGATCACGGTACCCGTGCCAAAGGTCTTGTGGCTCACGGTATCGCCTGCGGCAAAGTCCTGCGATGCGCTGGCGCGATCAACCTTGCGCTCCACCGTCGGGGACACCTTGGACGAGGGCTTTTTGGCTCGCGGTGCGCCCGAGCCAAAGGTCGAGGCAACACGGCCAGCGTCGGGCGAGACCCCACGATGGCGCTCGGTCCCGTAGCTGCTGCCACCAAAGAAATCGTCAAAGCTCGATCCGCCGCGCGAACCGGAACCGCCAGTCGAGCGCGTATGCGAACCAAATACCTTGCCGCCGTACATATCCGAACCCATGCCCGAGCCAAAGGTGCCGTGACGGTCGCCGCGCTTCTCCCAACCCGTGCCTTCAAAACCGGCAGAACCGATACCGCTAAACTCGATATCCTCAAACGGAATCTCGTTGAGGAAGCGCGAGCGCGGGTTGGCAGAGGTCGAGCCGTAGGTGCGACGCGTGGCCGCATAGGTCAGGAACAGGCGCTTACGGGCACGCGTGATGGCGACGTAGGCCAGGCGACGCTCCTCCTCGAGCTTACCCGGGTCATCGCTGCCGCCAAAGTCGTGCACGTGCGGGAAGATGCCCTCCTCCATGCCGGCCACGAACACCGCCGGGAACTCCAGGCCCTTGGCGGAGTGGATGGTCATCATGGTAATGGCATGCGTCTCGCCGGCCAGGGAATCCAAGTCGGAGCGCAGGGCCAGCCACTCCATGAGTGCCGGTAGCGCCTTACAGGTGAGCGGACCATAGGTGCGCTCAATCTCGTCGGCATGCACGGCACCCGCCGGCATCCCCGTCGGCGCGGCATACGCGTTGCCCGCGATGGCGGCGGCCAGGGCATCCTGCGGCGAGAGCGCCGGGGCGGCTAGGCTATCGAGCGGATTGGAACCTGCGGCATCGCGCGCGCCGACGAGCGCCTCAAACGAGGATGCCGGGGCAGATGGCCCCGGTTCGGGCGCAGGCGCGCTCACCACAACGGGCTCGGACTCAGGCTCGGCAGGCACGTCGGCAACGCCGGCTGCGCGCAGCTCTTCCAAGCTCTCGAGCGTACCCTCGATATCCTCGTGCGTCTCCTCAAATTCGGCGGCGACGCCCAGGAATTCCTGAATGTTCTCGGCGCGGCTCTCGGACTCCATGGTGCCCTCGGCGCGAAACGCCTGCAGCAAGCCCGTCTTATCGACGATCATCTCGACAACGTCCTTGAGCTCGCCGTCCATGCGGCGGCCCTCGCGCACCAGCGACACAAAGCTCGACAGGCCGTTGCGCACCTTGGCACTAAACATGCCCGTCTCGGCGCACGCGATCTCGCAAGCCTGGAAGAACGAGCAACGGTTGTCGCGCGCCAGCTGCTCGATCTTTTGGATCGAGGTGGAGCCGATGCCGCGGCGCGGCGTGTTGATGACGCGCTTGACGCTCATCTCGTCGGCCGGGTTCACGATCATCTTAAGGTAGGCCATGACGTCGCGGATCTCGGCACGGTCGAAGAATCGCGTGCCGCCCACGATCTTGTAGGGCACGCCCGCGCGCAGAAACATATCTTCGAGAATACGCGACTGGGCGTTGGTGCGGTAGAACACGGCGATGTCGTCGTAACTCGTGCCCTTGGCATGCAGCTTTTCGATCTCGCCGGCAATCCAGCGACCCTCGTCGCGCTCATCGCTTGCCTGGAAGGCCTGGATCTTCTCGCCGTCGCCCTCGGCCGTAAACAGGCGCTTGTCCTTGCGCTGCGAGTTGTGACGTACCACGGCGTTGGCGGCGTTCAGGATATGACCCGTAGAGCGGTAGTTCTGCTCCAGCTTGACGGTCTTGCAGTCTTTAAAGTCCTTCTCAAAGTCCAGGATATTGGTGATGTCGGCGCCACGCCAGCTATAAATGGACTGATCGTCGTCGCCCACGACCATGAGGTTTTGGTACTTGGCGGCCAGCAGGTTGGCGATCTCGTACTGGACGTGGTTGGTGTCCTGATACTCGTCGACGCTAATGTAGCGGAAGCGCTCCTGATACTTGTCGAGCACCTCGGGGCGGGTGCGCAGCAGCTCGAGCGTGCGCACGAGCAGGTCGTCGAAGTCCATCGCGTTGGCGGCGCGCAGGCGGCGCTCCAGCTCCAGGTAGACTTGCGCGGCCTTTTTGTCATTGGGGCTGTCGGCGGATTTGAGCATGTCCTCGGGGCCGATCATGGCGTTTTTGGCCGAGCTAATCTTGCTGCGGATCATGTTGATGGGGAACTGCTTTTGCTCGATGCCGAGCGCCTGCATAATGTCGCGCACCATGCGCTTTGAGTCATCGTCATCGTAGATGGTGAACTGACCGGTGTAGCCCAACAGGTCGGCGTCCTCGCGCAGCATGCGCACGCACATGGCATGGAAGGTGCACACCCACATGCCACGGGTGCCGCTGGGAATGAGTGCCGCCAGACGCTCGCGCATCTCTGCCGCGGCCTTGTTGGTAAACGTGATGGCAAGAACCTGCCAAGGTTTAACACCCAGGTCGCCGAGCATATGTGCGATGCGGAAGGTCAAGACGCGGGTCTTGCCCGAGCCGGCGCCGGCGAGCACCAGCAACGGGCCCTCGGTGGACAGGACAGCCTCGCGCTGGGCGGGATTGAGGCTGTCAATGTCGACGAGCGGCTTGGCGGGCTTGGGCGCCGGCGCGGGAGCGTCGTAAATGTCGAGCGGGACGAGCTCGGGCTCCGGCGCAGCAGGAGCGGTGTATGCATCGAGCGGCACGGGTTCCGGCGCGGGCGGCACGGATACCGCGGCGTTCTTTTCCCAGGGCAAGGGCTGGGTCATGGGCGACTCCTCATCTGACGGACGGCGCGCCTGCGGGCGGCGCCATAGTTTGAGCCGTACCAGTATACCGAGCCGCGCGGACACCGACGCAAATCACACCACGACTCCGTGCGTCACCGTCAGGCCGCCCCAGCGAATTTGGCGCAATGGGGTCAGGTTGGTCTGCACCAATCAATTGACAATCACGAAACCGCCGATGTCATGGCAGCAGCAGCGAGCGGTGGCCAGGGCGAACAAATTGGCATGAAAAGGGGCGGCATAGACCTTCTGGTCATGCCGCCCCCTTTGAATGACAAGTTGTCGCCCCGGCCGCCGCGCAGCGTCGACCAAGTTACAGGCCGAGCATAGGCTCCAGGACAAAGAAGTACGCGAGCACCACGATGCCCAGGATGATGCGGTAGACGCCGAAGCACTTAAAGTCGTGACGGCGCACGAAGCCCATAAGCCACTTGATGGCAATGAGCGACACCACAAAGGCGACGACGCAGCCCACGCCCAGGATGGCGATTTCGTTGGTGCCGAACGTGCCGCCCTTAATAAAGTACTTGACCAGCTTGAGCGCGCTCGCGCCAAACATAACGGGAATAGCCAGGAAGAACGTGAACTTAGACGCCACCGAGCGCGTGCAGCCCAGCAGCAGGCCGCCGATGATCGTGGAGCCGGAGCGCGATGTGCCCGGAATCAGCGAAAGCACCTGGAAGCAACCGATACCCAGCGCGGTCTTCCAGCTCAGATCCTCGAGCGTAGTGATGGAGCCAAAGTCCAGGTTATCGTCATCGTCTGAAGCGGCAGCCGCAGCGGGAGTGGCAAAATGCGCACCAGCGGGGCGTCCGCCCGCCACCACGGCACGCGAACCAAACGAACCGGCAAGAGCGGCCTGGTCGCGCTTGTTCGCGCGCCAGTTCTCGATCACGATAAACAGCACGCCGTACACAATGAGCGCCAGCGCCACGACGGGAGCATTGTAGAAATGCTCCTCCATCCAGTCGTTAAGCGGCAGACCGATCGCCGCGGCGGGAATGCAGCCGAGCACAATCTTGCCCCACAGCACCCAGGTGTCGCGACGACCCTCCTTGCCTTTGCTGGGAGAAAACGGGTTGAGGTCGTAAAAGAACAGGACGCAGACGGCCAAAATGGCGCCAAGCTGAATCACGACCAGGAACATATTCCAGAACGTCTCGCTCACGTTCATCTTGACGAACTCGTCCACCAAGATCATGTGACCGGTCGACGAAACAGGCAGCCATTCGGTGATGCCCTCGACCAGGCCCATGAAGGCAGATTTTAGAAGCTCAATGATATCCAAAGGGACCCCCTCGTTAGACACCCGCCGATATTGTTCTGCGGACGGTTGCGGGCGATGTCCCATTATCAACCGTTCGGCCGCGACCGCGCCCACCCTTACCAAAAAACTCGCCCGTTCACAGAATTGCGAGCGGTCAAACCCAAATCCTTGGGTATAACTGCAACAAGATAAAGTGTCCGGCGGCCACGCATCCGCGCCCGCCCGATGCACGAGCCCCACGCCCGTGCGATAGACCAAGGAGGAAACCATGAACGAGGGCTACACCAAGGTATTTGTTTCACTCGACGGTACTGAGCAGCAGGATTTTGTGCTCGCACGCGCCATCAAGGTCGCCGCGAACAACGGCGCCAAGCTGATTATCGGCCACGTTATCGATTCCACGGCACTCGAGAGCGCCGGTTCCTATCCGGTCGATCTGGTCAACGGCCTAGAGGAGGCATTTAAGAACTCCATCGCCAAGCAGCTCGAAGAGGCCAAGGCCAATCCCGACATTCCCGAGGTCGAGGTCATGATTCGCGCCGGCCGCATTCGCGAGACGCTCAAAGACGAGATGCTCGACGTGGTCAAGCCCGACCTGGTGCTCTGCGGCGCTCGTGGCCTGTCCTCGATCAAGTATGCACTCCTGGGTTCAATTTCGACGTTCCTGCTGCGCAACACCGACTGCGACATCTTGGTCGTGAAGTAGCAAACGTACGCCTAACGCATCGCGGAGCGCAAGCCCACGTGCCCAAGTCTTCCAAGAGCGGGACCACCATTACGGTGGCCCCGCTTTGCTTTAGGCTGAGAATTGCTCCAGAACCCTCATTCTCTCAACGGAATCCGTCTGAATTTTCAGAGCGACCCGACCCAAATCTCCGGTTGCAGAGGCAAGTTCTGCAAGCTGGGCAGACACCTCTTCAGCCACTTCCGCCGCGATGTTCTTGATCATCTTGAGTGGCAGATGCAAATCTTGAGACATGAATTCGAAATCTTCAGGAGTCACCCCATCGATCACCCGGTGATCCCCAATATCAATCCCAAGATTATGGTCGTATCCCATTATCGTCGTGCAAACAATATCGTATGCAGGGGCCAACCTCTTTTCCCGCCAACTCGGACTATAAAGAAACGAATGGTTCTTGAGATGCGAGTCGCAATTCCCCAACGCATAATCGACCATTACCTGACGAGCGAACATTTGAGTATCAGCAATTACGTTAGACGATTGCTCTCTTATCAATCGGCCGCAAAGAGCCATATAGCAGCTATCGGGACGTGTCTCGTATTTCATATACGAAGGCCAGCCAACCGCTTGGCAAAAATCCTCCTGATGCAGCCTCAGAGGCACATCGAATCCGCTCATCGACGGCGGCTCATTGCTCCAGATTCTGTCATAACGCTCGGAAAAGAACGCACCAGGAATCGTATCCGAAGCTTCTGAACGGGCAATTTCAAGCCCAGCAGCAGACGCTGCCGTCATGCAAATTAATTCGTTGAACGGCAAATCCGGATGTTTAGTTGAAGCAATCTTGACTATGTGAGTCGAGGGGGCAGAGCCGAGCGGCAGCATCCAATCCCCCGACCCGGCCTTTTTTGCATCTTTACCGCGCGGTAAAAACCAACCGGTTTTAGACTGAGCGCCCGCCAACGACAGCCTCGAATCCTGCATATCATTTGCAATCTCAAACACTTCCGCCTTAGAAAGTGCCTCAAAATCCTCGTCTTGCAGAGGACGATAGCCCGGATCGTAGCTCGATTTCTCATCGCCGAGAAACCTCAAGGCACCAACGCACTCATCGCCCAAACGCTCGAGCATCGATAAATAGTCTGACTGGGGGATTTGAAAACGCATCGACAGCTCATGCCGAACCGGGCCCTCGGGAAGCATGCCCGAAAAGAAGGCCGAAAACTCATTGCTGGCATATGGCTCATGTCGCAAGGGAAGAGAAGCTGAGAGTGCGGCAGCATCGTCGCGTTCAAGATATCCCTCATCATATGCAAACGTCTCGTTTACGGGGTCGGCCCTCTCAAATTCTCCGACCAGCTCAAACGTTCCCCGATACTCACGATAAACCTTTAATGCCATGAGCCGTCGCCCCTCTCCCTCAGGATCAAATCGACCCCCAAGCTGTTAGCGATTTGAAGGGTTTGGCGAAGATTGGCACCCGCCTTTCCACGCTCAAGCTCGCTCACAAAGCGCAAACTGCACTGGTTGAAATCAGCCACATCGCGTTGGGTATAACCGAGCTTCTTCCGGCGCTCACGCAAATATGCACCGAGTTCAGCTGGGTCAAAAATCGTTCGCTCATTCCAGTCTTGCATGCTAATCCCCTATGATTATCCCAAACGGGATAATCATAGCACATCATGATGGAATTATCCCGTTTGGGATAATTGTCTTAACGTGAATGACGCTCCGGGACGTTACACCGCGACGACTACTCAAAGTATTGAAACTTGTTGGTCGAGAAGGCAAACGTGACGACAAAGCCTTTGCCGGGCTCGGATGCCGCGGTGACGTCGATGCCCATCTTGGAGCAGAGGCGCGCCACCAGGTAGAGGCCGATGCCCGTTGCGCGCTTGGTGGTGCGGCCGTTGTCGCCGGTAAAGCCCTTCTCGAACACGCGCGGCAGGTCGGCCGCGCTCACGCCGCAGCCGTTGTCCGCGACAGTGAGCTCGATGCGTTCGCTCGCCAGGCCCTCGTCCAGCAACGCGCCCGAAAACACGATCTTCGCGCCGTCCTCGCGCGCATATTTAATACTGTTCTGAATAAGCTGGCCCAGAATAAACTCGAGCCACTTCTCGTCGGTAAAGACCTCAAAGTCGAGGTTCCCGCACACCGGCGCCACGTGCGCCGCGATGAGCTCACGCGCGTTGGCTTTAATCGCGCCCGTCACCAAGGTCTTGAGACCCCAGCGGCGAATCAGGTAGTCGCGCTCCACGACTTCCGAGCGCGCGTAGTACAGCGCCTGGTCGATATAGCGCTCCACGCGAGCCAGCTCGCGGCCCAGGTCATCCACACGCGACAGGTCGTCTTCGCTGCCATCAAGGTTTTCCAAAATCAGGTGAGCCGCCGCCAGAGGCAGCTTAGCCTCGTGGACCCAGCTCTCGATATAGTCGCGATAGTCATCGGTCTGACGCCGGCCTTCGGCAACCTCGTCGCAGGCGGCTTTGCCCACCCGGCGCAAGACCTCGTACTCGAGCTCGCCCTCGGCATAGGTCGGGCATTGCACCATCTCCTGCACCCATGCGGGACTCTCGAGCTCCTCTGCCGCACGCTCCAGCTGGCGCAGAAAACGACGACGGCGCGCGTACTCGATCACGATGCCGAGCATACCAAAGATAAAGGACACGCCGACCGCCACGACCACGATAGATGTCGAAGCACCAGCGACCGTCAGCACAAAGCAGCTCAGCAGCACGCCGCACGCCCACACGGCGACGGGAAGCAGCGCGTCTTTAAAGAACTTGGCAAACGACATAGCCGTCCCCTAGACCGAATAGCCCTGGCCGCGGTGCGTCGTCAAATACCCCTTGATGCCGATTTTTTCGAGCGTGGTGCGCAGGCGGTTGATGTTGACGGTGAGCGTGTTGTCGTCCACGAAGGCATCGGAGTCCCACAGGTCCTGCATGATGGCCGAGCGCGAAACGATCTTGCCCGCGCGGCTCAGAAGCAGCGAGAGGATACGCAGTTCGTTTTTGGTGAGCTCGGTGCTGGTACCGGTTTGCGTATTGGTGACCATGGAGCGGGCGAGGTCGAGCTCCAGCCCCTTGTGGACAAGTGTGCTGCGCTCGCCTGCCGCCGCGGTGCGACGCAGCAGGGCATTGATGCGGGCCACGAGCACGCGCGCGCTGTAGGGCTTGGGAACAAAGTCATCTGCGCCGAGCGTCATGGCCATGACCTCGTCGATCTCGGTCGTGCGCGACGAGAGAACGATGATGGGGACCTCGGATTCGCGACGGACCTCATGGCAGATGTGCTGGCCGTCTTTGACGGGGAGCGTGAGGTCGAGCAGCACCAGGTCGGGCGCGGCGGCGAGAATATCGCGCGAGACGTGCTCAAACGATTCGCGGGCCTCGACCTCAAAACCGGCACGGGCAAGGATATCGGCAAGCTCGCGACGAATGGGCTCGTCGTCCTCAACGATATAGATTAGCGCCATGGATTCCGCTCCCCCTCTTGGTTGTCTTGCCACCATTATGGCTGCGAAACTGCAGGTGCGCGCCACGCACGTCGCCAAGGTGACAGAACTGTTCGCGAACGGGGGCGTTTTGTCCGCCTTACGCTCGCGACGGGAACGGAGACTAAAATGATTCTTTAATCCCCGTCCCAGAAAAATCATTTAGCGGCGGGCGCGGAGCTTTTCGTAGCCTTCGGCGAAGAAGGCGACCGTTGCGGCGTCGGCCTCGGCGGCGTCACCGTCGGTGGCGGGAACCACGCCGTGCTCGTCGCTCACCAGAAACAGCGCACCCTTGAGCTGCGCGGGAATGTCTACGCGCGTGACCGGGATGCCCTTGGTCTGGGCCAGCTGCTCGATGAGCGTCGCCGTGCCGCACAGGCACTCGTCCGCTGGCGCCACAAAGGCCAGCTCGCCGTTATCGACGGCGGCGAGCAGCTCGGGCGCCACGCCGGTTTCGTCGGCCTCGGAGCGGGCCTCGGCGGAGCGGGCACGCAGCGCCTTGGCCGACGTATCGGCGAGCGGCTCGTACTCCCCCACCGTCATGGCGGCGTTGCCGTTAATGTCGATCACCAGCATGAGCACGCCGTCGCGTGCGGTGTAATCGCCCTCGGCAAGCGACCACTCAACGTGCTGCTTGGCCCAGCTGAGCATGTTATGGGTGAGTGGCTCGCCCTGCACCAGGCGCTCAGACAGCGCGCGGATGTGACGGTTGAGCATGGGTACCTTTTTGTTGGACATGCGCCAACGGCAGACAAGCGCGGGCTTGTCGAGCGTAAACTTCTCGACCGCCTCCTGATTGGCGCAAAAGTCCTCGTACGCACGCTGATCCTCGGCATTGCCAAACAGCTCGGCATCATCCACAACGGCCATATCCAACCTTTCTCAAAAACATACACCGCACCGTTATACCCAAAAAAGCCGCCCGCACCAACCGGCACGGACGGCAATAGATAGCTTTAGTTCGGGGCGAGCCAATACCGATGGTGGAGCATAAGCCAGCGAGCCGGACCCAAGTGCCTCAGGTCGCCGCGAAAGAGGAGCGACGCGTACTTCTGTACGCGAGCGACGGTTTGAGCGGCGAGATGAGGTGCTTGGGGCCGGCGCAGCGTCGAGCAGTTACGCGGTTTGGTAAAACCGCGTAACGATATTAGTGACGGAAGTGACGGGCCCCCGTAAACACCATCGCAATGCCGTGCTCGTTGCAGGCCTGGATGCTCTCGTCATCGCGCTTGGAGCCGCCGGGCTGGATGATGCAGGTCACGCCGTGCGCGGCAAGCACGTCAACATTGTCGCGGAACGGGAAGAATGCGTCGCTTGCGCAGGCAAAGCCGCCCTTCTCCATGCCCTCGCGCTCGCAGAAGTCCTCGGCGCGCTCGCAGGCAAGCAGTGCGGAGTCAACGCGGTTAGGCTGACCCGGGCCCATGCCAATGCCGGCCTTACCCTTGGAGACCAGGATGGCGTTGGACTTGACGCCCTTGCAGACCTTCCAGGCAAACTCGAGCTCGGCCATCTCGGCGTCGGTGGGCTTGCGGTCGGTGGGGAACGTAAAGGTCGCAGGATCCTCGGTCACGTGGTCGACCTCCTGCACCAGCATGCCGCCGTCGACGGAGCGCAGCTCCACCTGGGCGCCGTGGTCCACGCCGCCGGTGGCCAGCACGCGCAAGTTGGGGCGCTTGGCCATGCGCTCGAGCGCCTCGGCAGTGTAGCTCGGAGCGATGATAACCTCGACGAACTGCTTGTTCTGATCGGCAAAGTGCTCAACCAGCTCATAGGGAACCTCGCGGTTGCAGGCGATGATGCCGCCGAAGGCGCTCTTGGGATCGCAGGCGAAGGCGCGGTCGTAGGCGGCCGTGATGTCCTCGGCCACGGCGGAGCCGCAGGGGTTCTGATGCTTGAGGATCACGCAGGCCGGCTCGTCGAACTCGCGGACCAGGTTCCAAGCGGCGTCGGCATCCAGATAGTTGTTGTAGCTGAGCGGCTTGCCCTGGATCTGCTCGGAGCCCACGAGCGGGAACTGCGAGCTCGCGGTATTCTCGCAGCCCTCGGCAAAGCGATAGACCGTGGCCTTTTGCTGCGGGTTCTCGCCATAGCGCAGGTCGTCGACCTTCTCCAGCGAGATCTCGAGCTTGGCAGAGGTGTCCGCCACGTCGCTTGCCTGGGCGGCAAGCCAACGGGAGATAGCCGTGTCGTAGGCGGCGGTGGTCTGGTAGACCTTCACCTGCAGGCGACGACGGGTGGAAAGCGTGGTGCAGCCACCGGTCTCGCGCATCTCGGCCAGGACGGCATCATAGTCGGCCGGGTCGGAGATGACGGTAACGCTCGCGGCGTTCTTGGCGGCAGAGCGCAGCATGGAGGGGCCACCGATGTCGATGTGCTCGATGGCGTCCGCGAAGGTGACCTCGGGGTTGGCGACGGTCTTCTCGAACTCGTACAGGTTGACGACGACCAGGTCGATCAGCTTAATGCCGTGCTGAGCAGCCTCCTGCATGTGCTGCTCGGAATCGCGGCGGGCCAGCAGCGCGCCGTGAACCTTGGGGTGCAGGGTCTTAACGCGGCCGTCCATCATCTCGGGATAGCCCGTGAACTCCTCGATGGGGGTTACGGGGACGCCCGCGTCCTCGATGGCACGAGCCGTGCCGCCCGTAGAGATGATCTCGACGCCAAAGTCATCGACCAGCGTCCGTGCGAAATCGACGACGCCCGTCTTATCGGTAACCGAGATCAACGCGCGTGCGATCTTCACATCAGATCCCATGCAGTCCTCCTGTCTGGTACGCCGCCGTGCTCTGTGAGCCGGTGATACGTCGATCTGCAGCGCTCGCGCAGCGGCATTGAAAATACTGATTCAATGTAGCGCATCGAGCGCATCGATGCACCCCGCAACGGGCGCATATGCAGAAAAAGTTTGCGAGCGGAGGGGATGGGCACGGCACCGGGCACGGTGAGTTCATGGAACACAGGGGCACCATAATTAGATGCCAATAGCGTGGTAGAACTGTGCTCGATATGCATCCGCAAAAGAAAGAGGCACCATGGTCTCGCGGGTTCTCTACCGACCGTTTGATACCGAAGACTTCGACGCCATCGCGTTGATTCTGCAGCAGCTTTGGCATAACAATTCGGATAACGATGAGTACAACCGCCTCGAGGCCGCGTGCGACCTCGCCTATTGCCTTTCGTCTTCGACGTTTTCGCAGGTTGCCGTAATCGACGGTCAGGCGCGCGGCATTGCGCTCGCGCGTGCGGGACAGAGCTCCGGCGCCACCGTTAAGGAACATTGGCTGGATACCGAACGCGCACTGCTATCGCAAATGCGCGAGCTGGAGCCCGATGCCTGCGCCGAGTATCTCTCGTTTGTGCGCGCAACCATCCGAACCAACAACCGCCTGCTCGAAAGCAGCCCGTTACCACACGACAACGAGGTCACGCTGCTTGCCGTAGATCGCGACGTCCATGGCCTGGGCGTTGGCTCGGTGTTGCTCGACGCCGCAGTCTCGTACCTGTCCTCGCGCGGGGCGACGAGGGCGCACCTGTACACCGACTCCAACTGCTCGTGGAAGTTCTACGAACTGCACGGCTTTAAGCGCACGGCCACGCACCGCGCCAACCGCGAAGAGCGCCGTCACGACATGCCGCGCGAAAGCTTCCTCTACGAACTCGACCTAACAGCCTAGGCCCAGCAGCCATACCTAGTCATTTAGGAACGTCCCCAGTGACTAGTCGTTGGGGACAGTCTTCGTAGGTAGCGCATAAAAAGGGATGGGCTTTCCCCGACGGCTGTCGAGAAAAGCCCATCCCATAATTTACGACCGCTAGAACGTTCCGCCGCCGCCTCCGCCGACGCCGCCGCCTCCGCCGCCCGAGAAGCCGCCACCGCCGCCGCCGCTCGAGCTATCGGAACTCGAAGCCAGCTCACGGATGCTCTCGTGATACACGTCATCGAACGAATCGAGCGGCGACTCGGTACCGTAATGATGGTAGTACCACCAGTAGCAGGGGTAATTGTCGTAGAAACCGTCGGCCTCGCGCACCTCGGGCGGCACGGCCTCGGCAAGCTGACGCAGGACTTCCTTCGATACGCCCAGCGCCGCACCCATCACCAGAAGTTTATTCCACAGTACCAAATCGCCCGGAACGGCTTCCTTTAGGCGCGTGAAATCCTCAAGCCAATGCTTGAGCGCCTTGCAGCGAGCCGCCACCTCGGCGCCCTCCGGCGTAAAGCGGCGGAACGTAAGGCCCACGCCAATACCCACCAGCACAATCGGCACCGAGATAACCGCGGCGACAATGTTCGCCTGCGCGCCGTCGGTAAAGAAGATGGATCCCGCGGGAATACAGGCGATCAGAATACCAAGAACCAGGCAAAACACCATTGCGACAATGCCGTCCGAGGCAATGTACTCGCTATCGGCCAGCTTGCCCTTAACGGTGTTCTGATAGTCCTCGAGCTTGTCGCCCACGGGTGTAGCGTGCTGCTTGACGTAGTGCTGCAGCTCGTCGAACGTGCGCGAGCGATCGCCGTTCTCGTCGGGCTTAGCACCGGCAAAGAAGACCTTGAGCACCATGTGGTCAATGCCCTTGGCCGACTTCCAGCCCGCATCACTCACCGTCACGCGATACGTCTGCTCTTCTTTTTCACGCCCCAACAGACCCTTCTTAGCCTTAGTCACGGTCGCCTGCTCCAGCTTAATCACACGGTCGTCGGTGAGCTTCATGAGCGTGGCGATATATGCCTGATCGGGCACCTCGTTCCAGCTCATGAGGGCCGAAAGCACAGCGGGATGGTCGGCCGAAGGCACATCGCGGAAATATTCGTCCTGGAAAAGCGGCTTGGGCTTGCGGCGGCGCAGCTTGAGCACAACGATTGTGCCGGTAAAGGCCACCGCCGCGACAACACTTAGTACGGCAAGTACATTGGCAATCATGCGAGCGTGAGCGCGGCGGGCGTTAGCCTCGTCGGCCCATGCCTTCTCCTCGCTCAGGATTGTCGGCATGCGCTCCTCGCTCGAAGCGGAAAGCCAAGGCACCCAATCGCTGGGGAAGGTGATGCGCGCCTCGGCGAATTCGCCCTGATGCACGCAGGGAATGGTATAGGTGACCATGGGTTCATCCGCATCGAGCGATACGTCGCCCGTCAGCGGGCCGTGGCCCCATGCGCGGAAGTTATCGCCCTTGACGGCCGCCGTCCCGGCGGCGGCATTTGCGAAGCACACTTCCATCTCGACATCATCGGAATCCGCAGACCAGCCGTCGCCCACAAACTTCCAGTAGAGCTCGGCGGTATCGGACCAGTTCATAACCGCACCGGTCATGGTGTAACTCACGTAATAGATCGCGCTGTCGCCGCTCTCGTGGGGGCTGAACACCTTGATTCTTACGCCGCTGTCGGACTGCTCAACCGTATAGACGCCGTTGTCGCCTTTGTTTGCGCTGTCGACCTTGTTAAACGCGGTGTCGTCTTCCTCGACGCTCAGCACATTGACGCCCGCCGCGCCGCCCTGCTGGTTAGAGCCTGTATTGATCTCCCAAAACACGCCGTTGATGTCGTCATCGAAATCAAACTGGCGTCCCTCGACAACGGTCAGCGAGCCGTCGGCCTCGACCGTGGCACCGATATAGGTTTGGGTCATGGAGTAGCCGTCGGCACGTGCAACGGCGGGCAACAGCAGCAGTGCGCACGCGACGAGCGCGCAAATGGAAACAAATCGCGCAAACGGGCGGCGCTGCCGGCTGACTTTGGCGGCGAGGGTGTTCATAGGCACATCCTTTGTCTGTAAAACCAACAGCGCCATTGTCCCACGTTTGCGGGTACGCATGACGAATATCTGGGCCAACGGAACGTCAAATGGGACAAAAGTCCCACCCGAGTCTGGCACTTAGGGACGTTCCTAATGATCTATTGGGGACGGAGGAAAACGGATCATTGGGTTGAACCGACGGACTGCAACAAATTTGTCGTTTGGGACGCTCTTTGGCCGAGTCCTGCGCCAGCAATAGATACCACTTCACAGCTCCGTCACAGGTGTAGCGGCTTTGTGTGGGCGCGGCATACGCTGATTGAGCCGCCAGTCGAGGGGCATAAAACAATTGAGCGAAAACGGTTTGCCCCTTTGCCGTTCGCTCGAGGATCATGTCCCCCTTTTCCGCGGAAACCCCGGCAGTTGCGAAGAGCTGCCGGGGTTTCTGTCGTTTGTGAGGCCGAGTCGGCGTACGGCGATCGAGACGTTGGGCCGCAGACCCACCGTGCGCAATGCGCAGCGCCGCCAACTTGCGAGCCACGGAAACGCCTTCCCTACCGTGCCCCGCGCTATACTCGTCCGCATGGATATCAAAACACGCAACATAGTAACGCCCGCCGCGGATACACCAACGTCGCAACCCGCCTCCGTTCCCGCACCTGTCGTGGGCCGTTTTGCCCCGTCGCCCTCGGGCCGCATGCACCTGGGCAACGTGTTCAGTTGCCTGTGCTCGTGGCTTTCGGCCCGCAGCCAGGGCGGCAACATCGTGCTGCGCATCGAGGACCTGGACGATCGCTGCAAGCGCCCCGAGCTTGCCGCTCAGCTGATTGACGATCTGGCCTGGCTAGGGCTTCAGTGGGACGAAGGCCCCTACTACCAGCACGATCGCCTCGACCTGTACGAGAGCGCCTTGCACCAGCTGCAAGACGCCGGCCTCACCTATCCCTGCTTTTGCACGCGCGCCGAGCTCCACGCCGCCAGCGCGCCGCACGCCAGCGACGGCACGCCCATCTACCGCGGCGCCTGCCGAGGCCTTTCGGCCGAAGAGGTCGCCCGCCGCAGTGCCCTGCGCGCCCCGGCCACGCGCCTACGCGTGCCCGACATCGACGACCTCGCAGGCGACGTGATCGAATTCGTGGACCGCACGTACGGGGCCCAATGCGAGGCACTCGCCACCGAGTGCGGCGATTTTTTGGTGCGCCGCAGCGACGGCGTTTTTGCCTATCAGCTAGCCGTGGTGGTCGACGACGCTGCCATGGGCGTCACCGAGGTCGTGCGCGGATGCGACCTGCTGGGCTCCACGCCGCGCCAAATCTACCTGCAGCATCTGCTGGGACTTCCCACGCCGCACTACGCACATATTCCGCTGCTCATGTCACCGGATGGCCGCCGCCTTTCCAAGCGCGACCGCGATCTGGACCTGGGCGAGCTCCGCGCCCGCTTTGGCACGCCCGAGGCGCTGCTGGGCTGGCTCGCCGGGCAAACGGGCATCGCGCCGGACGCCACGCCACGCTCTGCCGAGCAGCTGGTCGAGCACTTTAGCTGGGACGTTATCCGCGCACACCGGGAGAACATCGTTATGGATGGAAGGACAGGCATGCAACAGACGACAGCCTGCCCTGACGAGCACCTCGATAGCGACATTGCCAAAGTATCAACAACCCAGCTTTCGCCAGAGGGGTTCGATGAGTTCTGCGAAATACTTGACTCTCCCACGCCTGAAGCTGCGAAAACGTTGCTCGAGCGCAAGCCGGCTTGGGAGTAAATCCCTTAACAAATCGGTTTTGGTTCGCCACGAAGCTCATGCGTCCGCGCCCCTACGCAACATCCCAGGGTTGGAGTTCGTCGCCCAGGTGAACGATGCAGTCGTAGAGTACGGTGTGACGCTCGGCCGGGTTGGCATCCCGATGGAAATGCCCGTAGTACCAGCGCTTGTAGTCCATGCGATCTTCCAGCTCATCGAAAAATGCCGTAAGCCGATCAACGGCGGGGTAATTCCAGCCGGGTGCCGGATAAAGCGTGGGCGAAAGCATGCGCGTCGAGCAGGTGTGGGTGACCACGTAGTCGACCTTCCAACCCACGCTGTCGAGCTTTGCCCGCGCCTCCTCAAAGTTGCGCTCGTCCGGCAGCTCCTGCGGCCACCAGCTGGAATAGGGAATGCGGTATTCCTTATCCACACTCGTGGCGCCGCCCATGGTAAAAATCGTTGAGCCGTCGAGCTCAAAAACCTCGCCGCGCGTCAGGCGCCGTATGGGAGAGGTATCCGACAGGCGCTGCGTCAGCCCACCGTGCCACAACTCCATGGGACGCTCCGCCCAGTGATCGAAACGCTCGTGGTTGCCGTCGACGAGCAGCACGGTATAGGGGCGCGACTCCAGCCAAGCGATGTCGGCACATTCTTCGGCAGAGAAATCCCACGGAAAGCCAAAGTCGCCGGCGACGATGAGATAGTCGTCGCTCGTCAGGCTATCCCCAAGCTCCCAATCGCGCAGCTTTTGCATGTCGAGGCCGCCGTGAATATCGCCCGTCACATAGACCGTCATCGGATTACCACTTCCCTCTTATATGTTTCGAGATCGTGCTCAATCTGCTCGTCACCCGTGGCGTTGACCCACCACGGCCATTTAACGCAACACACCGGCTCGTCTACCTGTGCAAACCGCGACCTGAGCTCTTCTAGGCTCACGGGGGCGTAGCTGTTAGCATCCACGCCCACGTCATAGCGCAGCAGCCCCTGCCTGAGGTTGAACTTGTTGTACGCGCCGCCGCAACTGTGGATATGCCCGTGCAAATGACAGCTGCCGTGCGACATGCCCTGCCAGTCAGCCATAGGATAGTGGCTCAGCACGATTTTTTGGCGGTCGATCTTGAGCACGCAAATGGGCGGCTCAACGATAAAAGCATCCGCTACCGCAGACTGCGTCCAGTCTTTATCGTGATTGCCGGGCAGCAGATGAACGCGCTTGCATGTAATGCTTTTGCGCAGCTCATAGGCGTCTTGGACCGTCATCTTAAAGCTGAAGTCGCCCAAGATGTAGAGCTCGTCATCCGCAGCAACCTTGCTGTTAATGTTGGCGACCATGGCGTCGTTCATCTGCGCAACAGCCGACCAAGGCCTATCGCTAAGCCGTAGCATGTTCTCGTGTCCAAAATGAGTATCGCTGGTAAACCAGATCACGGGGACCTCCTGTTGCTGCGGGGCATCCATCCCTTAGGGCTTACCCTTCATTTTTCCATCCAAACGGGTCAAGCACCCAAAAAATCAGATCGAGCACGCCGCCGGTTATCATGGCGCCGGCAAGGGCCATGCAAACGTGCAGAGAGCTGACACTTCGGAGCACGTCGAACGGCCCCAGAACAGCCAGCAGCGCGACCGCTGCGCCGGCAAGGCACAACGCGAGGCACGGCCCCGCGTCCTTGACGCATTTCTTTGCGAGATGCTTGGTGTTGTCACTCATCAAAATCGAACTCCTTAGAGGGTCGTTGTTCAGGTACATGCCGCCGCGGCAGAGCAGGGCGGCAGGGCAAGTGTCACATGTCGTGCGGACACGTGTGCAAGCTCATGCCAAACTGCCAACCCCAATCGTCATACATCTAAAATACGAACGATCGATCTGTTATCCTGGCGCCAACATAGTCTTTCGAAAGGTTTGCCGGGATGACTACGCAGCGACAGATTGATATTGAATTCGACTCGCTTACACGCGAGAACGATTCACCCAAGCTCATCGCCAACTCGAAGGCGACAGGCGGAACACTACTATCCGTTATCAAGGAGCAGCTCTCAGCCTGCGGCTCTTTTGACTTTTGCGTAGCGTTTGTTGCAGACGGCGGCCTTCAAATCCTGGTCGAGACGTTCCAGGAGCTCAAGCAGCGTGGCATTAAGGGCAGGCTGCTCACGTCCACCTATCTCAACTTCAACTCACCCGATGTCTTTCGCAAGCTCCTGGAATACGACAACATGGAAGTTCGCGTATTCCAGGGTAATTTGCATGCCAAGGGATACATTTTTGATAAGGGCGAAACCAGCACGGTCATCGTCGGCAGCTCGAACATGACGCAGACCGCCCTCACCTGTAATAAAGAATGGAACGTGCTGTACCAGACTGTCGAGAACAGCCGCCTACTCGGCGAACTGAGGGGCGAGTTCAATTCGTTGTGGAACGACACCTCAACCGTTTTGCTTTCCCAAGACTGGATTGAGAACTATGCCGCATATCGATCGGCACGTCCGTCAAAGCCCAAATCGAAACCGACGTTCCAGGCGGCCGTTAGCCCAACCACGAACGACCTCGAAGAAATCAAGCCCAATAAAATGCAGCAGCGCGCCCTTGAGGCGCTCGGTGTAATCCACCGCAAGGGCGAGACCCGCGCCCTGTTGGTCTCGGCAACCGGCACCGGCAAGACCTTCCTTTCGGCGTTCGACGTGCTCGCAACTAAACCCCGGCGCGTCCTCTTTCTTGCGCACCGCCGGCGCATTATCGACGCCTCCCGTGCAAGCTACGAACGCCTCTTAGGTAGTAACTATACGTTCGACACCTATCAAACTGGCAAGAATATAAGCAATGCTACCTGCGTGTTTGCCATGTGTTCTTCGGTCGCCAAACATCTGAGCGATTTCCGTCCCGATGAGTTCGACTACATCGTCATCGACGAGGCCCACCGCACGGGATCCCAGGGTTACCAATCCATCATGTCGCACTTTACGCCTCGGTTTTATCTGGGCATGACCGCTACACCCAATCGCACCGACGGCTATGACGTCTTTGCCCTTTTCAATCACGTCATCGCGTTCCAGATCACGCTGCAGGACGCTTTGGCCGAGGAGATGCTAGCCCCCTTCCATTATTTTGGCATTCACGATCTGGAGATTGACGATGAGACAATCGAAGATACCGCCCTGTTCGGGCGCTTGACGTCCGATGAGCGCGTGCGTCACATCACCGAGAAAATCGAAGAGTATAGCGTCACCAAAAGCAACCGCAGGGGCTTAATTTTCTGCAATCGAAACGCCGAGGCCGAAGAACTGTCGCGCAAATTCAACGCTCTCGGATATCGAACGGCTGCAATTAGCGGTCAAGATTCCGATGAGGTCCGCGATGCCGCGATCAGCCGACTTGAAGCCGGCGAGCTCGAGTACATTTTCTCGGTCGATATCATGAACGAAGGCGTCGACATCCCCTCGCTCAATCAGATCATCATGCTTCGACGCACCGACTCCGCAATCATCTTTATTCAACAGCTCGGACGAGGTTTGCGCCTGAATGATGGCAAGGAATACGCACTGGTGCTCGACTTTATTGGCAACTACCAGAGCAACTTCTTGGTGCCCATCGCGCTTTCGGGTGACAAGACGTATAACAAAGACCGCCTGCGCCGTCTTGTCCAAGAGGGCGATTCGGCGATCCCCGGATGCTCGACCGTGAGCTTCGATCGTATTTCCGAGGCACGCATTTACAAGGCCATCGACGGCGGCGATTTCACCTCCGTCAGATTTTTGAAAAACGAATATCTCGACTTGCGCCAAAAACTCGGCAAGATTCCCTCGCTGCTCGAATTTGATCGCAACGGCTCCATCGATCCGCTGCTCATCTTCAAGAATAGTCGCCTGGGGTCCTACCACGCATTTCTTTCCAAATACGAGCCGGACTATACGGTTCAATTTACCTCTGATCAGACCAAGATTCTCAAATTTATTTCTCAAAAACTTGCCGCGGGCAAGCGATTCGAAGACCTCTATTTGCTTCAAACGCTCGTCGAAGCCGGACACGAGGGCTACTGGCATATGCGCGAGGCTGCGCTTAGGAACTACCGCGCACAGCTTAAGGACAGCGCCGTTAGGTCGGCAATCGCAGTCCTTAAGGGCGACTTTGCCACTCCTAAGGATTTCGTTTCCCTGCTTATTGACGATGGAACCGGACCTCGTCTGACCGAAGCGTTCGCGACCGCCCTGCGCAACGCAGAGTTCAAACGTCAGATTCTCGAGGTGCTGGATTTTGGTATTGAGCGCAACCGACTCGACTATGCCGAGACGTACGAAAACACAAATTTCGTTCTCAACGCCAAGTACACGTACGAGGAGGTTTGCCGTCTGATGAACTGGCAAAAGAACATCAACGGCCAAAACCTTGGCGGATACTTCTACGATGAGAAGACCAATACATTCCCCGTGTTTATTAACTATGACAAGGCTCCCGACATTAGTGAGTCAATTCAGTATGAAGACCGCTTTGTTTCGCCGAGCAAGCTCATCGCAATCTCGAAGGGCAACCGCACGCTCAACTCCCCCGAGATTTTGCGACTGCAGGCATGGCCGGGAAACGGCCTGAAGACGTATTTGTTTATGCGAAAGAACAAGGACGATAAGGGCGGTAAGGAGTTCTATTTCTTAGGCGAAATGCATCCGACCGGCGAGTTCGAAGCTATTAAAACTAAGAGCGGCGACAACGCCGTCGAAATCGAATATGAGCTCAATGCACCCGTGAGGCAAGACATTTACGAGTTTATGCTCAGCGATTTGAGCGAAGCCGAGTAACAAATAGGAGCGGGTCGCCATGTGACGCCCGCCCCTTTCTTACTTAAGCCCGAGTTTCTTTTCGAGCTCCCTAACGACTTTAACGTCTGCCGGAAGCCAATCGACATCCCACAGGTTATTGGTATCAAGCCATTTCATATCCTCGTGAGCGTGCTCTTTGAACTCCCCCGAAAGAATGGTAGCTAGATAGCACTGCATCGACAGGTGAAACGTCGCGTAATCATGCTCGACCGTGCAAAGATAGTCGAGGTTACCGATCGTGACCTCGAGCTCTTCTTGAATCTCGCGCACAATTGCCTGCTCGCCGGTCTCGCCCGGCTCGAGCTTGCCGCCCGGAAATTCCCAGCCGTCTTTAAACTCGCCATAGCCGCGCTGGCAGCTCAGGATTTTCCCGTCCTTCTGAATAATCGCTGCTGCAACATTGATTGATTTCATAACTAGCCATCACCTCTCCAGTTGAGCTCAACCAGTATAGGCGATCGGCCGCCCGCCATGTTCCAGTCGCCTGAAAACCGCCTGCTCGACCAACCCTTGACGCCGACTTGCTACCGGCTCACCATCCCTCGCTATCGAGGTCTAATACTTTTCCGCGAAGTGAACGTCTGTTTTAGGACCCCTGAAGCATCCACATTTTTCGTCGTCAAGATCGCAGGATTCCAGTATCGAAACCGCAGGAAACGATGTCCTTAAAGTGTCGATGCTTCGGGGGTCCGTTTTAGCTCGTTCACTTCTCGGAAAAGTATTAGACCTCTTCGGCAGCAGCCCAAAAGGTGAGTCGTTTCTCCCCCGCGCAACCCAATAGACACATTCCGCTCCTCCCTCACACCACCCAAAAACTCATCCAACATTAATCTTGGCTCAAGAATCGCTTAATCTATAACCTGCACTATAGAGTTCGACCGAGGGCGGGGCGGCACCGCGCAACGCAGGCCGCCGAACGCAACGCTCGCGCCCGGGTAGATCGCCCGGCGTCGCGCCCATCGAACGAAAGGATAGGTCATGGACGACCTCGAAAAAGTTGAAACCATCCGCACCAAGTGCAACGTGAGCTACACCGATGCCAAGGCCGCGCTCGACGCCGCCGACGGCAACGTTCTGGATGCCATCATTTGGCTTGAGTCGCAGGGCAAGACCCAGACCACGTCGGCACACGCCGCCACCGAGTCCGCACCAGTCGATGAGCCCTCGGCCGAGATGGTCGCCGCGCAGGCCGCCTACGAAAAGTCGAGCGAAAAGACCGACTTCTCCAAGAAGATGGACAGCGTGTGGGAGTACCTCAAAAAGCTCTTCCGCCTGAGCCTGGATACCAAGTTTATCGCCACGCGCCGCGATGCGATCATCCTCAACATCCCCATCCTGATCCCCATCGTCGCGCTGTTTGCTTGGGGCGCCACGATATGGCTGATGCTGATTGGCCTGTTCTTTGGCATGCGCTACCGCATCGACAGCGACGGCGACGTGCCCGGCAGCATCAACAACCTTATGAATCACGCCGCCGATGCCGCGGACGACATCAAACAAAATCTGAACGACGACAAGTAATCGCAGACGGGGGCACGCATGGCACGGATCCTGATCGTAGAGGACGAGGAGAAAATCGCCCGCTTTGTGACGCTCGAGCTGGAGCACGAGGGCTACCAGGTGGAGCACGCCGCCGACGGCCGCACCGCCGTGGACCTGGCACTGGAGCGCGACTACGATCTGATTCTGCTCGATGTGCTGTTGCCGCAGCTCAACGGCATGGAGGTCCTGCGGCGTGTCCGCAAGCACAAGGACGTGCCGGTGATCATGGTCACCGCGCGCGATGCCGTGATGGATAAGGTTGCCGGGCTCGATGCCGGCGCCGACGACTACCTGACCAAGCCGTTTGCGATCGAGGAGCTGTTCGCACGGATCCGCGTGGCGCTGAAGCGCTCGGAGGCCGTGAGGGCGGCTTCGGGCGTTGGTGGCGCCGGTGCCAGGGCTGGCGTAGCGAGCGGCACGGCCGCCGGTATCGCCACAATGTCCCCGGCAACCGACACGGTCCAGACCGCTGCCACGCCCTCCCCCGCCGCGCTCACCGTTGACTCGGTCGCGCTCGATCCCGACCGCCGCGAGGTTATGGTCGGTGGCTCACCCATCGTGCTGACCGCCCGCGAGTTCGACGTCCTCGCCCTGCTTATGGCACATGCCGAAACCGTACTCACGCGTGAGCGCATCGCGCACGAGGCGCTGGGCTACGAATACGTGGGCGACACCAACAACGTCGACGTACACATCGCGCACCTGCGCGCCAAGATTGAAGACGCCGGCGGTACCCGCATCATCCAAACCGTGCGCGGGGTGGGCTATGTCTGCCGTGCGTAACGCCGAGGCCAAGCGCGTCACCTCCATCGCCCGCGCCATCAACTGGGGCTATATGTGGCGCCGCCTGATGAGCTACGTCTGGCTCGATCTGCTGCTGGTGGTGATTGCGGCGGCGATTCTCGTCTATGGATACAACCAGACGCTGCCCGACGGCGCGTTTACCGCAGGATGGATCCCCGGCGCCGCCGTTCACGGCATGTCGTTGACGCCCGCGCGCGGCTGGGACCTAACAACGCTCACCTATACCGTCGAGCTTGCGCGTACCGCCAAGACCTTCCCCCTCGCGCAGGACCTCGTCGCGCTATGGCCTCTCTACCTTGTCGTTGTGAGTTGGCAGGTCATCAGCGTGCTCAACATGCTCGGCGGTGCCCGCCGCGTACGCCGCACCATGGCACCGCTCAACGACCTGGCCTTGCGCGTAGACGAACTCGGCCGCATGCAGCTCTCCAGCGGCAAGATGGAAACGCTGGAGCAGGCCATCGAGCGCGCAAGCGTCGACTCGCCGAGCGTCACCACCGGCGACGCCGACCTGGCAAGCATCGAGGTCGCACTCAACCGCCTGCTGCGCCAGATGCAAGAGGCCAAGCTACAGCAGATGCGTTTTGTCAACGATGCAAGCCACGAGCTGCGCACGCCCATCGCGGTGATTCAGGGCTACGTAAACATGCTCGACCGCTGGGGCAAAGACGACCCGGACGTGCTGGCGGAATCCATCGCATCCCTCAAGGCCGAAAGCGAGCACATGCAAGAGCTCGTGGAACAGCTGCTGTTTTTGGCACGCGGCGATGCCGGGCGCACGGTCCTGCGGCGCGCGAATACCAACCTGGCCGCACTGGTCGGCGAGGTGTGCGAGGAATCGCAGATGATCGATACCGAGCACGCGTATCGGCTGGCCTTTGACGCTGCGCTTGTCAGCGACCCGCGCTGCGACGCGCCCGTCGACGTGGCGCTCGTGAAGCAGGCTCTGCGCGTAATCGTGCAGAATGCCGCCAAGTATTCGGACGCGGGCACGCCCATCACGTTTGGCGTAGCGCCGGATGCGGGCGCGGGCACGATCGACATAAGCGTTGAGGACGAGGGCATCGGCATGAACCAGGAATCCGCAGCTCACGCGTTTGAACGGTTCTACCGCGCCGACAACGCACGCGATGCCGGCGCTCAGGGCTCGGGTCTGGGGCTTGCCATTGCCAAGTGGATCGTCGATAGCCATGGCGGTGTCATTGGCGTGACCTCGGTCGAGGGTGTCGGCAGCCGCTTTACGATTCGCCTGCCGCGGTAGGAGCGTCTCTCACGAATCGAAGGTGAATGTTTTTCCGCGAAGTGAACGACCTATTTTGGACCCCCGATGCATTCGCACTTTTTGGCGCCAAAACCGCAGGAAATACCTGACAAAACCGCAGGAAACGGCGCCTCCAAAGTGTCGATGCTTCAGGGGTTCGATTTCACTTGTTCACTTCGCGGAAAGTCATTCACCTTCAATTTACGGCAGTCCGTCAGTCACCCTCTCGGCATTAAAAATGGGGCAAGGCCACGCGACCTTGCCCCATTTTTCGTTAGCTATAGCAGCTTGTGCGCTACTCGCGGCACAGGTGCACGGCGAAGCCGGCAAACTCGCGCTTAAAGTACACGAGCTTGGTGCCGCCGTCGGGCAGCAGCACGCGCGACTCCTCGTTGACCTCGAGCCCGCGCTCGGCAAACCACTTCTCGGCCGCATCAATGTCGTTGACGGCAAAGCCAATGTGGCCCTTGGCGCCACGACCGTTCTGCTTCATGACCTCGACCAGCGAATCATTGAAGTACGAAACCGGGGTCTCGATGACGGGCAGGCCCATCATCGTCGAGAACAGTTCCGCGATCTCCAAGGCGTCTGCCGGGTCGGCGGCGTTAATGCCCACATGGGCAACGCGCATACCAAAGAGCTCTACCGGATTGGCGTTCTGTTCACTCATGCAGTCAGCGCCTACTGTGCCATGACGTCGAGAACGGCCTTCTCGGCAGCGACGCGGTTCATGCCGGTCATGAAGGGCACGCCGCTCACGTACGGGCAGGTGAGGCCCTCGGGGGCAACGGTGGTGGCAATCAGCAGGTCGGCGCCCTCGTCGCAGTAATCCTTGGCCTCGGAGATGGCGCACTGCGCGATCTCGTACTTGTCGGCGTAACCGTTGGCGTCGAGCAGGGTAGCGACCTTCTGGGCAACGAGCGTGGAAGTAGCAGCGCCAGCGCCGCAAGCCAAAACGATCTTCTTCATAGGTAATGTCTCCCTTCGTGGTTTACTTTAGGTAAGTGTACCGCAGCGAGCGATGGCACTCAGCCTCGATGAGCTTTTATGCCAGTTTGCTTGCGCGCTGCGTATAATACATCTAGTACGTGTTGTCATACCGCTCGCTTTATGAGCGACTAAGGACCCCAATATGCCCGATTCCCGCACCCTCTGGACCGCCGTCGTCATCATCTGTATCGCCGTGTCGGTGTTCTTTAGCGTCAAAAAACGCACCACGTTTAAGCGCCTGCAGCAGCTTATGGCTGCCAAGCAGTGGGACGAGTTCGATCGCTTGCTCGATGGCAAACTCACCAGCATGCTGTACCCGCGCTATAACCGCGACTACCTGCGCCTGAACTCCTATCTGCTGCGCGAGGACCACAAGCGCGCCGACGAGATGTTCAATTTGCTGCTGGGACTCAACCTGCCCAAGATGCAGCGTGTCGACCTGGTGATCAAGGCCTTTAACTACTACGTTGGCCAGGAGGACCGCAAAAAGTCCAAGGAGCTGTTGCACGAGATCGAGGGCTTTGAGGGCGGTCAGGCCGAGGCGGTCGCACACGAATGCCAACTGATGTATGACACGATGATCCTCAAGCGCCATAACGACATCCCCGAGCTGGAGCGCATGCTCAAGGAGGCCAGCGACGACAAGGTCAAGAGCTGCCGCCTGGAATACCTGCTGGCCCTGCAGTACAAGAACAAGGGCGACGAAGCCAAGTTCCAGGAGTTCCTGGAGAAGTCGGGCCAACACTCGATGGCCGTCAACGCGTAACGGACGGCTTGTGCTAGACTTCTAGTCTCACGGGGGCGTGGCGGAATTGGCATACGCAGGAGACTTAAAATCTCTCGCCGCAAGGATTGTGGGTTCGAGTCCCACCGCCCCTACCATGTGATTGCTTACGAGCCCGTGTCCCGTTGGGATGCGGGCTCGTTTCTTTTGGACGCCGGCGGGACTCGAACCCGCGAGGGGGCGAGCACCAGGCGGACGCGCAGCGTCCGCAGCGAGCCGACGAGGGCGCCGGCAGGCGGTCGAAGCCGGTGCGGATTTGCGCAGCAAATACGCGGACGTCCCACCGCCCCTACCACGTATTGTTTACGAGCCCGTGTCCCCCAGGGATGCGGGCTCGTTTCTTTTGGACGCCGGTGGGGCTCTAAGCTGCGGTGGAATAGATCCTGTTTATACCGTTTACCAGCTTATTTAGGAACTATTTCACCGCAACTCAGAGGAAGACGGTTAAAGAGCGCTCAGGCTGGGGACCCAGGCGATGGTGGGGGTCGCACCGTCGAGAACCTCGTTGATGGTGGCGACCATGCCGGCGAGTAGGCTGTTCTCGCTTACAGTGAGCGTCTTGTAGCCGCCGGCTCGCATGAGCTCGTGGATCACCACGGCGCCCGCCAAGATCACGCCCGCGCGTTTGGGCTGTACACCCGGTAGAGCGGCGATGCCGTCCGCATCCAACACAGACATGCGCTCGATAGCGGCCGAAACCTGATCCAGCGAAAGCTCGCGCAGGTGCACAAAGCTCGAATTGTACGGTTCCAGCTTATGAACGAGCGCCACGAGCGTGGTGACGGTGCCGCCCACGGCGACCAGGCGTTCGGCGCGCTCAAAGTCGCTGGGCAGGCCTTCAAAATAGGCGGCGAACTGCTCACCTGCCCACGCGGCAGCGGCAGCAAGCTCGCCGTCCGCAGGCGGCAGCGCCGAGAAGAACCGCTCCGTCACGCGGCGACAACCGATGTCCAGCGAACGCGTGCCCTCCAGCGCAAAGACCCCACGCTCCGGCGCATAGACGCCCGTCGCGAGCTCCGTGGATCCGCCGCCCGAATCGGCAACAATGATGCGCTCGCCAGCAAAGTCGTGCGCCACGCCAAAAAACGTCAGGCGTGCCTCGACCTCGCCCGGAATCACCTGTGGCTCAAGCCCCAGATCGCGCAGGCCGTCCAGCAGCAGCGCGGCATTGGACGCATCGCGCGCGGCGCTCGTGCATGTGGTGCAGATGCACGCGGCCCCAAAGGCACGCGCCTCGTCCACAAACATGCGGCATGCGGCGAGCACGCGCTCAACGGCCGCCTCGCAAAAGCGGCCCGTCGCGTCCACGCCCTCGCCCAAGTCGGTGATCTCGGTATGCTTGGACGATTCCACGATCGCCCCGGCCTCGACCTGCGCTAACACCAGTCGCGACGACACTGTTCCCAGGTCGATCGCGGCTACCTTATAGCGTTTGCAATCTGCCATTGCAGGCTCCCCTCCGGGCGCTATTTGCCGTTGGACACGACCGTCTGGCCCTCGACACCGTTAAACCCAAACAGCATGTCGAGCGCCTGGATGTACCACGGCGCGTCCTTACCGACTTCTTCGATTTCCTTGGCAACTTCGCTGGCCTTCTTGGCGTTCGACGACTTCTTGCTCGAGGACGAATCCGAATCGTCGTCCAGGCCCTGCACTTCAATCCTCTTCTCGCCAGGCATCACCAGGCCCAAGTCCTCGGATGCCGCGTCCTTGATACCCTCCTCCGAGAGCAGTTTGTCGACGCTTTTCTGCAAGTCGTCGTTGTACTGCTGGCGAATCTCGACCTGCTTGGCCAAGATATCGCTCGAACGCTTTGCCACGTACAGATCGCGCACGGGGAAATACAGGCTCACGAGCACCAGGGCAACGACAATGCCGATGAATAGCCCTCGCTGAGGACCGTGGGTAAAGTCGTAAATTGCCTTGACCACTGCGTTGTCGTTGGCGTAGTGCATGAAGTCCGAGCCCGAAAGACGGCTTGAGGGACGGCGCGGCTTGTCGGACGTCTGGGTCGAAGGGCGCGACGCATGCGCGGAACGCGATGGGCGCACCGGACTATCCGAGGAACTATTTGGCTGAACATTGGGATGCGAAGTCGCCGGCGAGCTATACCTGGAGCGATCAGCACCAGCATAACCAGACCCGCCAAGCTGCGCGGTACGCGCACGACGAGACGACGGCTCACGCGAACCGGCGGAATAGTACCTGTTGTCGTAAATCTGATCCATGTGCGCCTTGTGCGGTTGAGGTTTGTTTGCGCTAAGTCCCTTAGTTATAGCACGAGCACCCGCACCGCCTTCGCCAGCCTTTGCTCGACATAAAAAAGGCGCTGAGCCACACGGCCCAGCGCCCAATGGCGACCATCAGAAGTGGAGCGGAGCCGAGTCAACCCCGCCCCCACGGGCACCACTTGTTTAGCGGATGTTGTAGAACGCAGACTTGCCGGCGTAGCGCGCGCTGCCCTCGAGCTCGTCCTCGATACGGATGAGCTGGTTGTACTTGGCGATACGGTCGCTACGGCACGGGGCACCCGACTTAATCTGGCCGGCATTGACGCCCACGACCAGGTCGGCGATCGTGGAATCCTCGGTCTCGCCGGAGCGGTGACTCACGATGCAGGCGTAGCCGGCCTCCTTGGCGGTCTCGATGGCCTCGAGCGACTCGGTGAGCGTACCGATCTGGTTGACCTTGACCAGAATCGCGTTGGCAGCGCCCAGTTCGATGCCCTTCTTGAGACGCTCGGTGTTGGTAACGAACAGGTCGTCGCCCACCAGCTGCACCTTGTTGCCGATGCGACGGGTCAGCTCGACCCAGCCATCCCAGTCCTCCTCGGCCATGCCGTCCTCGATGGAGATAATGGGGTAGGTGTCGACGAGCTTCTCCCAGTAATCGACCATCTGGGCGCTCGTGTACTCAACACCCTCGCCCTTGAGCTCGTACATACCGGTCTCGGCGTTGTAGAACTCAGTCGAGGCCGGATCCATGGCGTACATGAAGTCGACGCCGGGCTTAAAGCCAGCCTTCTCGACGGCCTTGGTAATGTACTCGAACGGCTCGGCATTGGTCTTGAGGTTGGGCGCGAAGCCGCCCTCGTCGCCCACGCCGCCGCCAAGGCCGGCCTCGTGCAGCACGCCCTTGAGGGTGTGGTAGACCTCGGCGCACCAGCGCAGGCCCTCGGCAAAGCTCGGAGCACCCACGGGCATGATCATGAACTCCTGGAAGTCAACGTTGTTGTCGGCATGCATGCCACCGTTGAGGATGTTCATCATGGGCGTGGGCAGCAGGTGAGCGTTGACGCCGCCCAGGTACTGGTACAGCGAAAGACCCGCCGACTCTGCCGCAGCGCGGGCAACGGCCAGCGACACGCCCAAGATGGCGTTAGCGCCGAGCTTGGTCTTGTTGGGCGTACCGTCGGCGGCGATCAGCGCGGCATCGACGGCACGCTGGTCGAAGGCATCGAGGCCCACGACGGCATCGGCGCACTCGTTGTTGACGTGCTCGACGGCCTGCGAGACGCCCTTGCCCAGATAGCGACCTTTGTCGCCGTCGCGCAACTCGCATGCCTCAAAGGCGCCGGTCGAAGCGCCCGAAGGCACCATCGCGCGACCGAAGCTGCCGTCCTCGAGCACGACCTCGACCTCTACGGTGGGGTTGCCGCGGCTGTCGAGCACCTCGCGACCGTAGACATCCAAAATGTCACTCATGTTGTCTCCCTCTCACTTGGAAACGGTTGATGCAAGCGACTGGCCGACTGTGCACCATTGGTGCGCCTCCGTAAGTTAGCCATGTCGCACTTTTTGCATTATGCCCTAAGTTAGCCGAGGGATACATATGAATTGGAGAAATCATTCTTTGGGGCGCTTGTTTTTGCACCGAGCATTCATCTCTAGAGGTCGCCCCCCCATTAAATTCTTCTATCGGCATACCGTCTTTACCTGGCTTGCGAATGAAAGAGCCAATAATGTGCTTTTACATCGTTCAAAGTTCTGGATATCGTGCAATTCTAAGGGTCTGAAGTTCTGGATATCGTGCATAATCAGGTTATAAAAGTTCTGGATATCGTGTACGAGGTAGCCATGCTTAAACGAAAAGCCTATGACAAACTACTAAAATGGAAGCATGAAAGCGCTGGTAAAACAGCACTTCTTATTGAAGGAGCCCGCCGCGTCGGCAAGAGCACGCTTGCCCGCACGTTTGGAGAAACCGAATACAAGTCCTGCCTTGTCATTGATTTCTTTCAAGCACCTGCCGAAGTTAAGCAATATTTTGAGGACTATCGCACTGACTTCGACTCGCTCTTCCTCTATCTCTCGGTTTTCTATAACGTCAAACTCTATGAACACGAGACGCTTATCGTCTTTGACGAGGTCCAGATGTACCCGCAAGCACGCGGACTCATCAAGTATCTCGTTGCAGACGGACGTTACGACTACATCGAAACTGGATCCCTGCTCAGCATCAAGCAGAACATTAAAGATATCATCATCCCATCCGAGGAAGAGTCTCTGGAACTTGAGCCCCTCGACTTTGAGGAGTTTCTTTGGGGCATGGACGAAAAGGGGCTGGCCGATCTCATTCGCATGAGTTTTAACAAGATGAAGCCGCTCCCCGATGCCCTACATCGCAGAGCGCTCTCCCTTATGCGCGAATACATGCTCGTAGGCGGCATGCCTGAGCCGGTATCCATCTATGTTGAACAGCGCGCTTTTGCGCCCGTCGACGCTTCGAAGCGCCGAATCGTCCAGCTCTATCGCAACGATATCTCTCGTTTTGCAACCGGTTACGAATTCAAAGTCGTCTCCGTACTCGATGGCATCCCGGGTCAGCTCTCTAGGCACGAAAAACGATTCAAGCTTTCCTCACTTGATAAAAACGCACGCATGCGCACCTACGAAGAAGCCTTCTTTTGGCTGGCAGACGCGCGAATTGCCAATATCTGCTATGCCGCAAGCGAACCGAGCGTGGGCCTTTCACTCAGCATGGAGCAAACGGCCCTCAAGTGCTACATGGCGGACACCGGCCTGCTTGTAACGCTTGCCTTCTCTGACAACAACGATACCGATGAAGACGTTTACAGGGCCGTGCTTCGCGGCGACATCGGATTGAACGAAGGAATGCTTACCGAAAACTACGTTGCCCAATCTCTAAAGGCCAATGGATACAGACTCTTCTTTTATTCCCAAAGCGGAAAGAAGGAGGGGGAGGAGCGCATGGAAATCGACTTCCTCGTTACCCGACCCTATGTCAATGCCGCCGGAAAGCCGCGCATCAGCCCCATCGAAGTTAAGTCGCCACGCAGATACGGAACCATCTCCCTCGACCGATTCCGCGCGCGCTTTAACAAGAAGATTGGGATGGCTTACGTGTTGCACCCTAAACAACTCGAGTGGGATGCCGAAGCACAGCTGGCACATCTTCCGTTGTATATGGCTTTTTGCTTGTAGAGACCTCTCTACGAATGGATGCCGTGAGAGACGCAGGCCTCACTCGCTTGCTTTTGCTTGGTCCCACAGGTCGTTGAGTTGAGCGGTTGAGCAGGCGGCGAGGTCATCGCCCGCCTCGTGCACGGCGGCCTCCATCGCAGCCCAGCGACGGCGGAACTTTGCCGTGCTGGCGCGAAGGGCGCTCTCGGCGTCGATTCCTTCTTTGCGCGCAACGTTGACTAGGGCAAAGAGCAGGTCGCCAAACTCCATCTCGCGCTCGGGCGAGCCGGGCTCCTCGGCCTCAAACTCGGCACGCTCCTCAGCTACCTCGTCCCACACATCCTGGACCGTCTCCCACTCAAAGCCCACGGCAGCCGCCTTGCGCGACACCTTCTGCGCCTGCATCAGCGCCGGCAGATGCGTGGGCACGCCGTCGAGCAGACCCTCGGGCGCAGCTTCGCCCGCTGCCACGGCCTTGTCCTTGGCAACCTTCTCGGCAAGCTTGACCTCATCCCAAATCTTGAGCACCTCGTCGGAGCTCTCGGCGTCCGCATCGCCAAACACGTGTGGGTGGCGGCGGATGAGCTTGGCGTCGATATCGCGCGCCACGTCGGCCAGCGTAAACTCGCCGGCGTCCGCCGCAATCTGCGCATGCAGTACTACCTGCATGAGCACGTCGCCGAGCTCCTCGCGCAGATGCGTGGCATCATCGGCCTCGATGCAATCGAGCGCCTCGTAGGCTTCCTCGATCATGTTCTTGCCGATGCTCTGATGCGTCTGCTCACGATCCCACGGGCAGCCATCGGGCTGACGCAGACGCCAGATAGTCTGCACCAGATGCTGCAGCTCGGCCGACGCGTCGACCAGCGTGGACAGGTCGCGCGAACCCTCGGCATTTTGCTGAGCCATGTGCTGCGCCATAGTTATTCCTCCTCCAGGACCACGTGACGGAACACGCCGCCCTCGTAGATGCCGTAGCTATGCGTACCGTCCTTGGGAATGCTCACGCTGCCGGGATTGAAGAGCCACAGGCCCGGGTGCGCGGCGCTCTCCTCGTTGACCTTGATGTGCGTATGGCCGTAGACGAGCGCGGAGCCCTCGGGCAGCGCGGGCGCGTGGTCGACGCTGTTGTGCATGCCGGCGCCAAAGACGTGGCCGTGCGTCAGGAACAGCTCACGGCCGGTCTCGTCAAACAGCGTGGCGTAGTCGGCCATGACCGGGAAATCGAGCACCATCTGGTCGACCTCGGCGTCACAGTTGCCGCGCACCGCGATGATGCGGTCGGCCAGGGCATTGAGCAGCGGAATCACACGCTTGGGAGCGTAATCGCGCGGCGGGTCGTTACGCGGACCGTGATAGAGCAGGTCGCCCAGCAGGACGATGCGGTCGGGCTGCTCGGACTCGATGGCGGCGACCAGGCGCTCGGTCCAGTATGCCGAGCCGTGGATGTCGGAGGCGATGAGGTATTTCATGGTGGTCCTTTCGGGTGGGGTTGATGGAGCTGGGCGTGGCGTGCCGCCAGCCGCGTTACTCAAATCGCAGTGCCGCGCTCTGGGCCGCCTGCATCACGCGTTGGAGCGGCACATTGTGCTCGCGGGCAAGGCGGGCGCAGTCTTCGTACTCGGGCGCCGCGCGCTCGCTGCCGTCGGGCAAAGTCGCCACCTTGACGGACACCTCGCCCCATGGCGTTGTTACGCGCTCAAAGCGGCGTGGTAGGCAAACGCGCTCCATAACCTGGCGGCGGATGCCATTGGTCGTGGTTTCCAAAAAGACAATCGTCTGCAGGCGCTCGATATCCTCGTGGGTACAGATTACCTGCAACTGCCAGCCGGGACGGCCCTTTTTGCAGTAAAGCGGCAACCAATGCACTTCGCGGGCGCCGGCCTTGCGCAGGCAATCGGCAGCGTAGGCAAGCACCTCAGGCGACGCGTCATCGATGTCGCACTCCAGTTTGACGATAGTTTCGGGCGCATCGGTCTCGCGAGACAGCGGGGATGTGGTATCGCATGGCATACGGTCCGGCTCCTTTCCGCACGGGCTCGTTTTGTTCATCCAAACGCTAACACATCGCGGGCGGCGTGGGGGTGTCGTCATGGGATGGGCGGGACTTTTGCCCGTCTCGGACGTCGGCGTGCGCCGCCTGCCCTTTCCGGTCGGTTTCGACTTGCAGCGTTCCCGGCGCGTCAGGGGTCGCGCCATTACAATGGAGCGGATTCGCCAAATGCAAAGGAGTCGCCATGCCCGCCTGCCCGCTGGTCGATTGCCATACCCACACCTCGTTCTCGGACGGACACGCCTCGTTTGAGGACAACGTTCGCGCCGCTGCTGCGGCCGGTTGCCGTGCCATGGTCTCGACCGATCACCTTACCCTGCCTGCCAGCATGGATTCCAATTGCGAGGCACAGGTTGTCGAGGGCGACCTGCCGGCGCATCGCCTGGCCTTTGAGGACGCCCGCAAGCTCGCCGCGCAGATCGCGCCGGAGCTCGAGCTTATCTATGGCTTTGAGTGCGATTGGTATGAAGGCTGCGAGCCTTTGGTTGAGCGCTGGTCCCAGGGCGCCGTCGTACGCCTGGGCAGTGTGCATTGGATTGGCAACCCCGGCGATATCATGGCCGGTACCCCGGGTACGGCGGGGACAGAGGACGTCGTTCGTCCCGATGCGCCCGATTCGTGCTGCGGTTGGATCGACGATGACACCAACCTGCACGTTTGGGAAAACCTGGGCGTGCGCGGCGTGTGGGAGCGCTACGTCGACGACTGGTGTTGCGCCTGCGAAAGCCCGCTCAACTTTGACGTGATGGCCCACCCCGACCTGGTCATGCGCTTTTCGAAGGAGGGCTTTGCGCCCGATTTTGACCCCGCGCCGTTCTGGGGGCAGATGGCAGAATGCGCACACGACACGAATCGGCGCGTTGAGGTCTCGACTGCCGCGTCGCGCAAGGGGCTCGACGACTACTACCCCGCGACCGGCCTCTTGCGCTGCTTTGCCCATGCCGAGGTGCCCATTACCTTTGGCTCGGACGCACACCGCGCCTGCGACATCTGCTGGAACATCCGCGAGGCCCAGGCCCACGCCTACGACTGTAGCTATCGAACCTTCGACATCCCCCACCTCACCGGAGAATGGGAGCCCACGCCCCTCGCCTAAGACTAGTCGTTGGGGACACTCTTCACAAATGACCCCTTGGGGACGGAGGAAAACAGGTCGTTTTGCTCACCACCGACGCCCGTGCAACACCGCCCGCCAAAAAGAACGCCCGTTTACTACGATGAACCGCAAACCTCCGACCATCGGCTTAATGCGGAAAATAAAACCGCAGGTAGAAGCGTTGACGATTTGCTCAAAACCGACATGTGGTCAGCAGATCCAGTTTCATCGTAGTAATTGGGCATGTTATTTGGCAGCGTCGGCAAAGACTGTCCCAAACGACTAGTCGTTTAAGAACGTCCCCAATGACTACCCAATGACTAGTGGCGGCGGGCGTTGAGTTCGCCGGCCAGCTCGTCGAGGGTGATGCCGTAGCGCTCGAGCGTCACGAGCAGGTGGTAGACCAGGTCGCCGGCCTCGTAGCGGATGTGATCGTGATCGTTATCCTTGCAGGCCATGATCACCTCGCTCGCCTCCTCGGCAAGCTTCTTGAGCAGCTCGTCCTCGACGTCGGTCAACAGACGAGCGGTGTAGCTCTCCTGCGGCGATGCGTCGCGACGGCCGTGAATCACCTCGGCGAGCCCCGTCAGCGTCTCACCGATATTTCCATCCTGAACGTTTGCGGTGCGCACACCCATAGTTCAATCCTTTCTGGTTGGCCAAGCGCCTAGTCGAGCGCCCGTCCTACGCGAGTTTCTTAAAGAAGCAGGTACGGTTGCCGGTGTGGCAGGCCGGACCCGGCGAGTCAACCTTGACCAGCAGCGTATCGCTATCGCAGTCGGCCCAGAGCTCCTTGACCGCTTGCATATTGCCGCTCGTCGCGCCCTTGTTCCAGAGCTCCTGGCGGCTACGGCTCCAAAACCACGTGGTGCCGGTCTTGAGCGTCAACCCCACCGACTCCTCGTTCATCCAGGCAACCATAAGCACCTCGCCGGTGTCATACTGCTGAACCACGCAAGGAATCAGCCCACGGGCGTCGTACGTAAGCTTTGAAGGATCAGTTAGTTCTTCCATTTCTCTCCCCAATTAAAACCCCACAGGTCGGCGAGGGTTGTCCAGGTGCCCGAGATTCCGAGCGACAAGCCCGACGACGCGTACTTTGGTACGCGAGGAGGGTTGGAGCCGGAAGGTCGGGTGCCTGGACAGCCCGCAGCACTAAAAGTCCAATCTCACTGGAATACCTTGAGAGGCCATATACTCTTTGACTTCGCGAATGCTGAAGGTTCCAAAGTGAAAGACGCTCGCCGCCAGCACGGCATCGGCTTCGCCCTCGATCACGCCCTCGGCAAAATGCTCGAGCGTGCCCACGCCTCCGCTCGCAATCACCGGGATCGGCACCGCGCGCGCCACGGCACGGGTGAGTGCCAGGTCAAAGCCGGCCTTGGTGCCGTCGCGATCCATGCTGGTGAGCAAGATCTCGCCGGCGCCGCGACGAGCCGCTTCCTCGGCCCACGCCACCGCGTCGATACCCGTGGCGTTGCGGCCTCCTGCGGTAAAGACCTCCCACTTGTCGGTACCGGATGCGCCGGGCAAACCGACGCGCTTGGCATCGATCGCCACGACCACGGCCTGGCTGCCAAACGCCGCGGCAGCTTGGCTGATCAGCGATGGGTCGCGCACTGCGGCAGAGTTGAGCGATACCTTGTCGGCACCGGCAGCCACCATGGTCCGCATGCCCGCCAGGTCGCGAAAGCCGCCGCCCACGGTGTAGGGAATGGCCAGCTCCTCGGCCGCGTGCGCCGCCATCTCGATGGTCGTCGCACGGTTGTCGCTCGTCGCGGTAATGTCCAAAAATACGACCTCGTCCGCACCCTCGCGGTCGTAGGCGCGCGCCAGCTCCACCGGATCGCCCGCGTCGCGCAAGCTCACAAAGTTGACGCCCTTGACCACGCGGCCGTCCTTGACGTCCAGACAGGGAATCACGCGCTTGGTAAGCATGGGCTACTCCTCCCCTCGGGCGGCAGCCAGCGCCTGGGCCAGCGTAAAATTGCCCTCGTAGAGCGCACGGCCGGTAATGGCGCCCTCGATGGCATCCTCGCCCACCGCGGCAAGCGCGCGGATATCGTCGAGCGTCGAGATACCACCCGAAGCCACGACAGGAAAACCCGCGACCTCGGCCACGTGGCGATACGTCGCCACATCGATACCCGTCTGCATGCCATCGCGCGCGATGTCGGTGTACACCAGATGTTTAAAGCCCAGCTCGGTGAGCTGCGCCGCGGCATCGTCGAGCGCCACGCCCGCGCCGTCGCGCCAGCCATTCACCTTGACCTGGCCGTCGCGCGCGGCGATGTCTGCCACCAGCAACTCGCCAAAGCCTTGGGCCGCCACTTCGGCAAAACCCGGCTCGGTCACCAGCACGGTGCCCAGCGCGATACGGCATGCGCCGTAGCCGGCCAGCTCGTCGATGCGTGCGAGCGAGCGGACGCCGCCGCCCACGTCCGCGGACAGACCGTCGACGCCGCAGATGGCCTTGATCGCCGCCGAGTTGGCAGCGCAGGTGTCCTCGTCCTCGCCAAAGGCAGCGGACAGGTCGACGACGTGCACCCAGCTTGCGCCCTGCTCGGCAAACGAGCGAGCGACGGCCACGGGGTCGTCGGAATATACCTTGCAGCGGCTGCGGTCGCCGCGCTCCAGGCGCACGACCTTGCCGCCGATCAGATCGATTGCGGGAAACAGGATCATCGGCCGACCTCCTCGACGATGCTGACGAAATTCTTAAGGATGCGCTGACCCAGCGCGGAGGATTTCTCGGGATGGAACTGGCAGCCCCACACGTTGCCGTGGCGCACGATGCACGGGAAACTCCGCGTATAGTGCGTGCGCGCCAGCACATCGGCGGCATCGGCATCGTCGGCCACCGCATAGCTGTGGGTGAAATACATGTTGGCACCCTCGGCAAAACCGGCAAGCAGTGGATCGGCCGCACCGGCGGGCGTCATGTGCACCTGGTCCCAGCCCACGTGCGGCACCTTAAGGCGACTCGACTCCAAGCGCGTGCACGAGCCGCGCATAATGCCCAGCCCATCGACCCAGGGACTGCCAGCCTGCTCGGGGGCGTTACCGCCGGCAATCGCGCCCTCGTCCGCAGGCACGCCCTCGTTGCCGCGCTCAAAAAATAGCTGAAGGCCCAGGCAGATGCCGAGCAGCGGAGTTCCGGCGGCAACGGCGTCGAGCACAGCCGCCTCCTCACCGCTCTGGCGCATAAAGGCGATCGCGTCATAGAACGCGCCCACGCCCGGGATGACCAGGCCGTCGGCGTTGCAGATCTGCTCCGGATCGTCCGACGTGCAGGCAGCGGCACCGGCGCGCACAAGCCCGCGCACGACGCTCGACAAGTTACCCTTGTGGTAGTCGACCACCACGATCTTCGGTTCGCCCACGCGACCCTCCCTTTCCCCATTCAAAACCTGTCCCTTTTTGGCAGGCTACAGTGAGCCCTTGGTGCTGGGGATGCCCTGCACGCGGGGATCGAGCTCGCAGGCGTGGCGCATCGTGCGGCCCACGGCCTTAAAGGCGGCCTCGATAATGTGGTGCGAGTTGCCGCCCGCCAGCTCGCGCACGTGCAGCGTGAGCTTGGCATCGCGCGCAAAGGCATAGAAGAACTCGACGGCCAGCTCGGTATCGAAGCTGCCCACGCGCTCGGTCGGCACGGGCAGCTCGCAATAGGCCTGGCCGCGGCCCGAAATGTCCACGGCGGCCATCACGAGCGTCTCGTCCATGGCGATCGCCGCGTCGGCAAAGCGCGTAATACCCGCCTTGTCGCCCAGCGCCTGGCAAAACGCCTCGCCCAGCACAATGCCCGTGTCCTCGACGGTGTGGTGTGCGTCGACCTCCACATCGCCTACCGCATGCACCGTCAAATCGAACAGGCCATGGCGGCCAAAGGCATTGAGCACGTGGTCGAAAAACGGCACACCGGTCGAGATATCGCACACGCCGCATCCGTCCAGGTCGAGCTTTACGACAATATCGGTCTCGCCCGTCCTGCGGGTCACCTCGGCATAACGGCCCATCTACATCTCCTCCTTCACCAGCGCGGCAAATGCGGCCAGCACCTCGTCGTTTTCCTGCGGCGTGCCCACGGTAACGCGCAGACAGTCCACAAGCCCCGGCGCGTAGCTAAAGTCGCGCACCAAAATCGAGTACTCGTCGCGCAAACGCTCGCGCACGCGCGTAGCATGCGGCGTGCGCACGAGCACAAAGTTCGCCGCGCTCGACCATGCCTCCACGGGCAGGCCCTCGGCAGCCATCGCACGCAGGGCGCACAGTTCGCGCCCGCGCTCGGATGCGACCTGCGTCACCACGGGCGTGTAGGCATCACGGGCACGCACGCAGGCAAGCGCTGCCGCCTGGCTCAGCACGTTGACCGAATAGATCTGGCGAATCGCCGCGAACACGTCGATGACCTCGGGCGCCGCGATCACGTAACCCAGATGCGTACCGGCAGCACCAAACGCTTTGGACAACGTATGCAGAATCACCAGGTTGGGATGCTCGGCGATAAGCCCCTGCGCCGTGGTGGCCGCGCCAAACGAATCGTCGGCAAACTCAACGTAGGCCTCGTCGACCATTACCATGCCGGGGCACGCATCGCACAGCGCCGCGACAAAGTCGAGCGGCGCCACATCACCCGTGGGGTTATTGGGCGAGGTCACGATTGCCAGGTTGCACTCGGGCGCCGCCGCAAGCACGGCTGCCTGGTCGAGCTCAAAGGTCGCCGGGTCGCGCCACACGTCGCGTACCTCGGTCTGGCAGAGCGACGCAAAGAACGCGTACTCGCTAAAGCACGGCGGGCAGTTGAGCAGGGTCCGTCCCGCGCCGCCAAACGCCAACAGGTAGTTATAGAGCAGCTCGTCGCCGCCGTTGCCCACGCAGATGTTCTCGCGCGTCACGCCATGCCAGGCAGCAAGCTCGTCGCGCAGGTCGTTAGACATGGGATCGGGATAGCGGTTGAGCGGCGTGGCAGCCAGGGCGGCGTCGACCGCCTCGCGCACGCCGGCCGGCACGGGATAGGTGTTCTCGTTGGCCGAAAGGTTGATGCGCGTGGGCATAAAGTTGGGATCGTAGGGCTCAATGCCGGCCAAGTAGGACTGGACGAGCTCCTTCATGCGGGGCGTCAGCTCGGCCATATTAGGCCTCCTCGACGACCGCGTCAGCACCATTCGCGCTTGCAGCCGCCAGGTCCACGCCCTCGGCAACCGTCGCCACGGCGTCGCCCGGCCAGGCGACCTTGGTCAGGTCGGCCGCGGCGAGCGACTCGGCGCTCACGGCATCCTCGCCCTGCTCCAGCACACGGCGACGCAGTGCGGCAGAAAGCGCGTGTGCCCACAGGCCCTCGGCCTCGGCCAAACGCTGCGTAGCGGGAGCGTCCGAGAGCAGGCCCTCGGGCGTATAGCAAATGACACTTGAGCGCTTGACGAACTCCTCCACCGAAAGCGGGTTGGAGAACATGGCCGTGCCGCCGGTCGGCAGCGTGTGGTTGGGACCGGCAACGTAATCGCCGAGCGGCTCGGAGCTCCAGGCGCCCACAAAAATGGCGCCGGCGTTGCGAATGCCGCCGAGCAGCCCCATCGCATCCTTGCAGTGCAGCTCCAGGTGCTCGGGCGCAACGGTGTTCACGGCCTCGACGGCGGCGGCCATGTCGGCGGCCACCACGATAGTGCCCTCGTTATCGAGCGAGGCGCGCGTGATCTCGGCACGCGGCGACTGCGCCACCAGGATGTCAATGCCGGCCTCGACCTCGCGCGCAAACTGCTCGTCGCAAGTCACCAGATAGCAGGCTGCCAGCGGATCGTGCTCGGCCTGGGCCATCAGGTCGGCCGCGACCACCATAGGCTTGGCCGTGGCATCGGCCAGCACGCAGACCTCGGAGGGGCCGGCGACCATGTCGATACCCACGTCGCCCGAGACAATCTGCTTGGCGGCGGCGACAAAAGCGTTGCCCGGACCGGTGATTTTGTCGACGCGCGGAATGGTCTCAGTACCGTATGCCAGCGCGGCCACGGCCTGAGCGCCGCCCACCATGTAGATCTCGTCCACGCCGCCGAGCTTTGCCGCGGCGAGCGTATAGGGGCTAATCAGGCCATTCTTTTGCGGCGGGGTCACCATGACCACGCGCTTAACGCCGGCAACCTTGGCGGGGATGGCGTTCATGAGCACAGTTGAGGGATACTGCGCGCGGCCGCCCGGCACGTAGATGCCGGCAGCGGCAAGCGGGGTCACCTTAACGCCGAGCATCGTGCCGTCCGGACGCGTGGTAAACCAACTCTGCTCGACCTCGCGCTGGTGGAACTCGCGAATCTGGCGTGCGGCCTTCTCGAGCGCGGCGACAAAGGCCGGATCGAGGCCTTCGAGCGCGGCATCGATCTGCTCCTGCGGTAGGCGAAAACTCTGCAGCTCAACACCGTCAAAACGCTGACAGTAATCGCGCACCGCGGCATCGCCGTTGGCGCGCACGTTGGCCACGATATCGCGGGCAGCGTCGACGATGTTTTGCGGCAGCACGCCCTTGCGGCTGAGCTGGTTGGCAACGAGACGCTCACCGGGAGCAAGCTTGATGGTCTTCATATCGGTATCCCCTATCGGTCGAGGTTGCGTTTGAAAAACGAGGTGCCGGGCAGCGGCGCCAATCGGTCCGCAGCCCGGATATGGGGGTGCCCGTGCGTGCTCGCGCTATTGTGCCGAGCCCGCGACGGGCTCAAAATGCTTGTCCTTAACAGCAGCTGCCAAGCGATCGGCCAAGTTGCGAACGCGCGGATCCAAGCGCGCGGCACCTGGGTTGACGAAGAAGCGGGCCGTGCAGTCCATAATGCGGCCGGTGATGACCAGGTCGTTGTCGCGCAACGTGGCACCCGTGGCGGTAATGTCCACGATGCGGTCGGTCATGCCGACGATGGGGCCCAGCTCAATATTGCCGTGCAGCGAAACGATGTCGGCATTCACGCCGCGCTCGGCATACCAGGCGCTCGCGATGCGCGGGTATTTGGTGGCCACGCGAAGCGACCCGCGACGGACGTAGTTGCGCTCGGCCTGACCGGCGCGCCATGCGGGCTCCGCCTCAATGAAAGTGCACAGGCCGTAGCCCAGATCGACCAGCTGCAGTAGGTTGAGGTCTGCCTCGATAAGCGAGTCCCAGCCGCAGATGCCGCAGTCGGCGCCGCCGCAGCCCACAAAGGCGGGCGCGTCGCTGGGGCGCACGATGACAAACTCGATATCGCCGACCATGCCCTCGCCGGCACGTGTGTCGCGGCCGCGCACAATCAGGTGACGGCCGGGGTCGCGCAGCTCAGAGACGTCCAGGCCCGCGGCCTCGAGCACGTCGAGCGTATCAGCCTTAAGCGAGCCCTTGGGCACGGCGATGCGCAGCGGACCCTCGGCGCCACGGCCCGCGGCGTGATCACCATCGGAAGCGGCGTCCTCGGCCGAGGTACGCGCGGCCTCCAGGCGCTCGAGCGAAAAGGCGAAGCCCGCCGCCGGTACCTCGATGCCGTCGCCAAATGCACCGGTAAAGATGGAGTCGTAGCGTCCACCCGAGCCGACCGGATCGGGCAAGCCGCCGGCATAGGCCTTAAAGACCAGGCCCGTGTAGTAATCGAAAGAGTTCATGATGGAGAAGTCGAACGACAGCACCTGGGCATCCCCGGGAGCCAGACCATCGACCAGGGCACGCAGTTCGCGCGTCAGCGGCGCGGCGATACCGGCAGCCCCCAGCAGCGCGTCGACGCGGTCGAGCACCTCGGCACCACCGTGCAGGCGCGGCAGCTCGCTAATGGCGACCTTAACGGCCTCGGACTCGACGCTTTTCGCCACGCGGGCATCGAGGCCCACGAAGTCGTTGGCGTGCACACAACGCAATGCCTCGGCAGCCAGTTCGCGATCCTCACAGGCCGCGAGCAGTTCCTTAAACGGACGCACGCTGCCCGCGATAATGCGCGCACCGGGAAGTGCCAGCTTGCGCACGGCCTCGGCGACCAGTGAGACAATCTCGACATCGCCCGCGGTGTCGCCCGCGCCGATGAGCTCAAAACCCAGTTGCGTAAACTGACGCGAGCCGCCGGCATTGCGCTGACACTCGCGAACCACCGGCGCCTCATAGCGCAGGCGCAGCGGCAGATCGGCCGCGCGCATGCGAGTCGAAACCAGGCGAACGATCGGCAGCGTGTTGTCGGGACGGACCACCAGCAGACGGCCATCATCGTCAAAGAGCTTGAACGGCGTGTCCGCAATGCGGCCGCCCTCCTCGAGCGAACCCTTGTCCTCGAGCAGCGGCGTCTCGACCGGAAGGTAATGATGCTCCCTGAAGCAGCCCTTCACCGTGCACGCAATCTCCTCGCGCGCCTGAGCCTCCTCGGGCAATATGTCCCGGAATCCCCACGGTGTGGCCGTCATCTGGTGAGCCTCCTCATGCTGCGTTTCATATAGAACAGAAGACCGGCATAGCTCCGCCGGTTTTCTGGGTACTTTAGCATACTAGAGTGCTTGCGGGGAGAATCGTCCTCCTCGGCTCACAGCGTATTCATTTGGAAACATAGGGGAAAGCGCGTCCCGCCCGCCAGCCAAAAACTGGGATGCGGTTTCCGGTTGAAGTCCTCAGCGGAAAGTGTGTCCCATTCTGAGCGCCTGTTCTGGGATGTGCTTTCCGCCAGAAGCCTCAAGCGGAAAGCACATCCCGTTTCTCAAAAAGCGTCAAACGCCAACTCGGCGCCCTGTCCCACTTAGGCGCCAATTGCGCGTCGGTACTCCGCCATAACCTGAGCGTCGGCTGCCGCGGGATTGGCGAAATAGCGCCAATCATAGGTCTCGGCCGAAACAACTCCGCGATAGCCGCGCGCCACCAGCCTATCCAGGTCGGCGCGCATATCGCGGTCGCCGTCACCCCAAGCAAGATGCGTCGTGCCGTCTGCCGCAACATCGACAAAATGCACGTGGGCGACATCATCGCCAAGCAGATCGAAATAATCGTCGATGGTATCCCCTGCCACCGCCATAGCGCCCAAATCCAGACACGCCTTAAGTGCCGGATGATCAACTGCCTCGATCATGCGCTTCGTGTCGGCCGCCGAGTTCACGATCATCGACTCAACCGGCTGTAGGGCCTCGAGCACCAGTCGCACGCCGCGCTCTCCCGCATGCTCGGCAATCGCACGCAGCATCGAGGCGCTGCGACCCCACGCGTCCTCGATCGGCTCGTTCAAAAATGCCCAGCCGCTCGAGACCATGACCTGCTCGGCTCCAAGTTCCGCCGCGATATCTACAACGTTCTTAAAGTACGCGAGCGTGCGGGCACGCGCCTCATTCCCGCGCGCCGCGATATTCCACGGCTTGGGGTTGTTCTGTTCGGGACAAAGCCCCACAATCCGAACCCCATACCGCTGCGACAGCTCCCGTACCCGCTCGAGCGAATCGTATCCATGGCAATCGACATACAGATGCATCGCCCCGGTCCAAAGCTCGCAACACGTGTAGCCCGAGGCCGCTGCCGAAGAAAAGAATTCTTCAAGGTCAAAATAACGATGGCTGATATTCATGACGGCAAGCAGGGGGTAGCTCATAATTACTCTCCAACCTAAACGAGGCCCCGTTCCATATAGGAGCGGGGCCCAATTACATAAACGTTATTTGCTCTTAGTAGTCGAACTGGTGATAGTAGCGGCGATAGTTAAGGTTGTGCTTGGTGACCGTCTCGTAGTAAGCGGCAAGGCGATCGGTGATCAGCGAGGAGAGGATCCACGGAGACACGATGACGCGGAACTCATCGTCAAGGCCGGGGATCGCGAACTCGGCGGTGTCGATGATGTTGATGTCGGTGTCGCCGGTCACGCCGCGGTTGAGGAAGGCGCGGACGCGCTCGTCGAGCTTGCGGTTCTCGTCCTCGCCCATGAACAGGAAGACCGGGACGCCGGGCTCCACGAGCTCGAGGGTGCCGTGGAAGAAGTCGGCCGAGGTGATGTAGCGGGTGCGCTTCCACTGCATCTCCTCGAGGATGCACATCGAGAACAGGATCGTCTCGCCCCACAGGGCGCCGGAGCCGATGAACATGGTGTAGGGGGCCAGGGCGTACTTCTTGGCGAGCTCCTCGGCGCGCGGCTCGAAGCTCTTGCGGATGTCGACCAGGTGGGTCCAAACATCCTTGGTCTGCTCAATAAACTTGTCGAACTTGGGGAAGCAGCCGCGGCGGTTGAGCAGGCGCAGGCCGAAGCAGTCGGCGAGGTAGTAGCCCATCTCGCAGCCGCCGTTACCGTGATCGGAAGCCATCTTGACGCAGTTCTCGGCGCCGACAGCCTGGCCGATGGGGCCCTCGGGCTTGGTCATGGCGTAGACGCGAATGCCCTTTTCCTTCATCTTCTTGACGGCCTCGAGGACCTCGGGGGTGGTGCCGGACTCGGAGGCGGTGAGCACGACGGACTTCTCGGTCATGCGCTTGTGGCCCATGGCGTTCCACTCGGCGGCGTGGATCAGGTAGACCTCGAGGTCGCGGTCGCCGAACTTGTTCATGAGGTACTCGAGCTGCATGAGCTCGTCCCAGGTGCCGCCGACGCCCATCAGGAACACGGCGTCGTAGCCCTCGTCGGCGACCTTGTCGGCGAGCTCGATCATCTTCTTGCCGGTCTCATAGACGTTCTTGCCGTCCTCGAGATAGCCCTCCTGGCTAAAGTGCATGATCTCGATCTTCTCGGTTTCCTTCATGGCTTTTCCTTTCTGTCCTGCACGCGAATCTATACATCGCGTTTCTTTTCGATACCAATTATAGACATACACCCAACGTGTTTTTAATACCACTTTTCAATCTGTTCCAATCCTCGGTGAACGGTCGAAATTCTCTGGTGAGTGGTATTAAATTAGAATTTGATGTATAGCTAACGCCCCCGGCGTCTCCCTTGTGTGACAAAGAACAGCGTTCCTACCAGCGCAATAATGGTCGATGCTCCAAACAGTACCGTCTGGACGCCCAAAGCCTCCGCCAAAAACGGAGCCGCCAGCAGCGGCACCACGCCGGCGCTCATCAGGCCAAAACGCACAAAGCCGGTAATGCGCCCCAGGTATTTGATGTCGGCGCGCTCCTGAATCAAGATCATCTGCAGCGGCTCCAGGAACCCCCAGGCCAGACCGTTAATCGCCTGACCGATAATCGCGACCCCCAGCATATCGGTGCCCACGTACACCATGGACCCAATGCCCACGGCCATGAGCGCGCCGAGCAGCAATCGCAGGTTGACATGGCGAGCAGAAAGCTTGGTCAGGATGAACGCGCCCACCGAGGAAGTGAGGCCCACGACCGAGGACAGCCAGCCCAGCCAGACGATATCCACGTTGAGCACATCGCGGTAGAACAACGACTCCAGCGAATCGAACGCGCCAAACGCAAAGAAACCCAAAAAGCCCGAGATAAAGATGAGGCGCAGATCGTGGTCGCGAAACGTGAGTCGCGCACCCTCGGCCATACCGCCCAGAATACCGCCCTTCAGCTTCTCCCCTTTTGCGGGAGCAACACACTCGTGACAGCCCAAGGAGAGCACGGCCGCCACACCCATCATGCCCGCCATGAGCAGATAGACCGATTGCGTGGCAAAACAGCTCACGATGGCACCACCGAGCAGCGGGCCAGCGGTATAGGCGATATTGCTGTAGAACACCATGAGGCCGTTCACGCGGGTACGACCCTCGGTGGTCGACTCCAGGTATCCCGGAAACGCATGCGTGCAGGTGTTGATAAAGCCGCCCGCAAGTCCCAAGACGCACGCGGCAAACACAAGCCCGGGGACAGACAACGGCGCTAACCCCACGCCAAGCGATAGCACTGCCGTAATCACGCACGTCACAAACGACGTCCGGCGCGGTCCAAAGCGATCGATGACCGAGCCCGACACCATATTGCCCACCGACGTCATAAGATTGCGCGCGAGCGTAATGGCGGCAACCAAAAAGGCCGTGCCGGCCAGATCATACGTGGCCGCACCGATAAGCCCCAAAAAGTAGACCGCGTTGTTGGCGCACCACTGCAGGGACTCAATAAGAATCAGCCTGACCTCTGCCGGCGTCAGGCGCATTGCTTCGCGACCCTTCGCGAACATACGAACTCCTTCTATACAAAAAGGGGATGGAGAGCATAGGCCTGCTCCATCCCCTTTCCAGGTTGCAACGAAAATCTATGCAGCCGGGCCCTTACGCCAGCACGCCGAAGAACGCGCCGATGATGCCCACGACCATGGTGGCCACGA